>SMVA01179095.1_pt1 | contig 59720 bp, 71 predicted proteins | sample 2456451 | NCBI WGS metagenome assembly SMVA01 (sample SAMN11095933, study PRJNA526329) | marine sediment metagenome | biome: Marine sediment; feature: Surficial sediment; material: Deep marine sediment; isolation source: Hadal surficial sediment | place: Pacific Ocean | collected 2014-05 | depth...
CAGCTGATTCGGATCGGCGAGGCCTTCAAGGCAAATCCGTTGTGCACCATTCGCGAAGCGATTGCATCCGGCCACGGTATCGGCAAGACCGCCGAGGTGGCTTTTATTATTTTATGGGCAATGTCTACCAGACCGCATCTTGCCGGTGTGGTCACCGCTAACACCCTACCCCAGTTGACAACCAAAACATGGCGCGAGCTGGCGGTCTGGCACAAGAGGTTAATCAATGCACACTGGTTCAAATGGTCCGCCACCAAGTTCTACCACGTCGAGCACGCAGACACGTGGTTCGTTGCAGCTGTCCCAAATACTGAGCACAACTCTGAGGCGTTTGCAGGGCTCCACGCTACGCACGTACTTGTCATCTATGACGAAGGCTCCGGTATCCCGGACAAGATCTACGAGGTGTCCGAAGGTGCGATGACCACACCCCGGGCGATGTGGTTCGTCTTCGGCAACCCGACAAGGAATACCGGCCGGTTCAGGGAATGCTTTCACTCAGACAAGCACCGCTGGACAACCCGGCAGATCGATTCCCGCACAGCCATGATGACCAACAAGGCCGAGCTGTCTGAGTGGGTGAATGTTTACGGCGAGGACTCTGACTTTGTCCGCGTGCGGGTACGCGGCGTGTTCCCGAGGACTGGCGACATGCAGTTCATCAGCTCAGAGCTGGTGGACCGTGGGATGCGGTGGGAGTGTCCCTACGAGGCACACTTCCAGCTGCCGATCTTAATCGGCGTGGACGTCGCACGCTACGGCGATGACAAAACGGTTATTGCCATCCGCCAGGGCCGCAAACTTCTGGAGCTGCGCAAGTTCCGAGAGCTGAATACAATGCAGGTGGCCACGGTAGCGGCCGACGCGATCCGGGAGTACCGGCCAGCCGCAACCTTCGTCGATGGAATTGGTGTAGGTGCTGGCGTGGTGGATCGATTGCGCATGCTCAACTACGAAATCGTCGAGGTCAACGCCGGTGTCAAACCGGATGACGAGGACACCTACTTCAACAAGCGCGCCGAGATGTGGGACAGGGTCAGGATCTGGTTGCGCGATGGCGCCGACATCCCGGACGACGCGGAACTGCGTCAGGCTTTGATCGGCATCGAGTATTCCTTTGACGGCAAGGAGCTGATGCGCATGGAGCGGAAGCAGGACATGAAACGCAGAGGACTCGACAGCCCGGACGAGGGCGACGCGATCTGCATGACATTTGCCGAGCAGATCGGCGACTACACCAACAACTGGTTCGAGCCAGAAGACCAGTTCGAACCAGAGGCAGCATGATCATGCACGGGAGAACAAGCCCTATGAGGGGCAGCAGACGTTTCGTTACCGGTAAAGATGGACGCGTGCTACTGAAGGAGCCGCACCCGCTCTGGCTCATGTACCGGAAAGTGAATAGTACTGTTCGACAAGCGTTACGCCGGTGGGATCTTGAACTGATGGTCCTGTCGGGTGTGATCGGGGTGGCGGCATTCCTGAAGTCATTTGGGTATATAGCATGAACGACGCCTTCGACTTCACCCCGCCAGACAAGTGCACCATTTGTGACGGCGAGTTCAGCTTTGAAGACGAGGGTGGATCCCAAGGATTCATCGGCATTTTGCCAGTGACCTTCTGCCCGACCTGCAAGGCTGGCATATTTGATTTCGTCGAGAGCCAGTGCGAGATGTGTCAGGAGGCTACGAGCGCAGAAGATATGCCTCCTGGCTGGCCCAATGGCTTGACGGAGGAACCTGATGCCGCTTAAACATAATAGCAACAGCGCAATCAACGAAGAGGCCATCAAAAGCTTCTTGTATCCCAAAAGGGTCGCGGCCGAAGAGGTGTTGCACAAGAATCCTGGCGCCAAGATCCTGCCGACCCAGCCCATCCCGGACGAGCTGCCATCCTGCAAGCACATGATTCCGATCAAGCACAAGACCTGCGGCGCGGTCGCGTTCTACTACACCCACGTCCCGGCCAAGGGAGAGATGATGACCGCGACGCGCGCGAGGACCATCGGTGGCGATACCATCGAGCCTGGGGCAACAATGACCTGCGGCAGCTGTGGAGACGGTGTCCACCCCATTCATCTGCAGGTGAGCAAAACAGATTACGAGGCAGCGCATGGGTAGGATATCTAACCAGCAGAAGATCTCACTACCCACCAAGCGCGGCAAGTTTGGTCGTGAGATCGAGGCCGATTACAACGAGATCAACCTGTTAGAGACCCCCGAGGCCCAGCAGGCGAAGGTCGAAATGTGGATCGCTAAAAACCTTGGTGACGTACTGATTAAGAACTATCCGAACCGTGAGTGGGGCATTTATGTCAATATCGAAGGACGGATGGTTATCATTTCCTGCGATTCGCTCTCATCTGAAAAAGGCTACCACATTCACATGGAGGGGCGTACTATCCACCAGTTACAAGCGAAGAGCATTAGCGCAGCGGGTGAAATTCTGGAGCGGCACGGCATCACCAGAGGCAAGCATGTCGATGAAGATATATTCGAGACGCTGCCCCGGGATGCTGGTGACAACGTCATAACCGAAGATTCAGGAGCGGGCTACCTGTAATGGCAGACTCTCAAGTACCGATAGGAATCACAGACGCGCAGGGGCATCCGACATCTCCCAGCGCACCGGTGTCTCCAGAAGCTAATGCGTCGATGGAGCGCTTCGGATCCGGCGGTGATGTCTACTCGCGCAACCCGAACCAGTTACCCCCAGGCGATTCGCCGGAGGGCGGTGGCAGCATCGGCACACCACAGGACACCGGCGACGGAGATCTGAAAGACGGCCAAGCTTCCTCGATGATTACAAGGGACGCATGGCTGATCGCCAAGGCCCACGAGATCTACACCACTTCCACTGACTACGTCGACGCCAATATCACCAATATCTGGGAGACGAACCTTGCACATTTTAATAACGAGCACGCGCCCAGCACTGCTTTTAGGGGTAAAAATTGGAGACGAAGTCGTGTTTTCAGGCCGAAGACGCGTGCTACCACAAAAACCGCTGAAGCAGCGCTTACGGTCGCTGCCTTCTCGACCATTGACGTTGTCGACATACAGGCCGAAGATGAGCGAGACCCCCTCCAAATTGCATCCGCCCAGATAAATCAGAACATCCTGCAGTACCGCCTCGACCGGCGCATGCCGTGGTTCCAGACCGCAATCGGCGCCTACCAGTCCACCAAGGTTTACGGCCTGTGTATCTCGCACCAGTACTGGCGCTACGAGGCGGACGTCGACTACGAGCCTGCCATCGATGACCAGGGTATGCTGATGACCGATGACGAGGGATTTCCACTGGGCACCGAGGTGCCGGTGATTCGCAAGGATGAACTGGTCTGTGACTTAATCGCGCCGGAGAACTTCCGCTTCGACCCGATGTGCGACTGGCGCGATCCCTGCAATACTTCACCTTACCTGCTTTACATGATGCCGATCTACGCCGGTGAAGCACTGGAGCGGATGGAGACCATCGACAAGAAGACCGGCCAGCCGCAGTGGCGGAAGTATGCACTGGGCCAGATCCTCGCCACCCGGCGCAAGAATTACGACCGTACCCGGCAGGCGCGCGAGGGACGTCAACGAATCGACCCGGCTGACGAGCAGCACGGAAACGCCTATACCACGCTGTGGGCCCACATGAATATTGTCAAGATCAACGGCACCGACATGGTCTACTGGACCATGGGCACCGAACTGATCCTGTCCGATGCAATACCCCTCAGACAAGCCTTCGACTGGCTCGAAGAGGGTGAACGACCCTTTGTAGTTGGCTTCAGCACCATCGAGGCTTTCAGGAATTACCCCGCTGGTGACGTTGAGCAAAGCTCCGGGCTGCAGGAAGAGATCAACCAGATAGCCAACCAGCGACTCGACAACGTCAAGCTCGTGCTCAATAAGCGGTACTACGTCAGACGGGGATCCCAGGTGGACCTCGATGCACTTGTGCGTAACGTCCCAGGCGGGGGCGTCATGATGAATGACCCCGAGAAAGACGTGAAGACGGTTAACACACCGGATGTCACGCAGTCGAGCTACATGGAGCAGGACAAGCTGGCGATGGAAATGGACGAGCTGGTTGGCAACTTCTCTCAGGGCACAGCTGCAGCTGCTGATGGGTCCAAGCAGAACGTCGGCAACACCCAGATCGCTGGCCAGACTGCCGGATCCATGTCGGACTACGCGCTGCGGATCTACTTCGAGACGTGGATGGAGCCCGTGCTCAAGCAACTGGTGAAACTGATTCAAATGTACGAGACCGACGCGGTCGTACTCGGCATCGCCGCGAAGAAGTCCAAGATGATGCTGCGGTACGGCCTCTCCGAGATCACTGACCAGTTGATCCGTCAGGATCTGACAGTTCGGGTTAATGTCGGCATGGGTAACACGGATCCAATCCGCCGGGTCGAGCGACTGATATTCGGACTGGAGAAGACCGCCGCGCTGCCGAAGATGGCCGAGCGAATGAAATCTGACCGGGTAGCTGACGAGATCTTCGGATCACTGGGCTACAAGGATGCCACCGGGTTCTTCATGTCGGATGAGGAACTCAAACAGAAAAATGAGGAGATGGGTGACCAGACCCCGCCTGACATCAAGTTGAAGCAGCAGGAGATTGAGACCCGTGCAGCCGACAACAAGATGCGCCATCAGCGTGAGTTGATGCATCTGGATATGGAGGCGCAGCTCGGGTTCGCGAGGCTCGCGCTTGATAGGGAAATGACTTTAGAGAAGCTGTACCAGACGCTCGGCATCGAGGAGAAAAAGATCGACTCGAAGCGTCAGGCCGATGGTGTACGTGAAATCAACAAGGTCGCGGAGCTTTCGCTCGCGCGGGATACTGGATCAGGAATCTGACAGAGGAATTGACATGGCTAAGTACAAAGGTAATTTGAGCGCTGCAGAAGCAGCCAGACGTATCAGGGAACGCAAGAATATGGTTGATCAGATCGTCGATGACGCGACTGCGGGTGGGCCGTCGAGTGCTAAGAAGGCGAAAGTCAGAAGTGTTCGGCGGAAGAAAGCCCCGTCGGTAGCAGAGATCAAGAAATCCAAACATGTTGGACTCGAAGGTGAACCTGCCTACGGCCAGCGAATGGCCCCCTCCCCGATGGAAGGTGGCACCAAGACCCGGTTCAACCAGACGGGCGAAAATGAAGGCAACCCGTACTAGAACATGAGCACCCCCGAGGAATTTGACTACTCCAATGTTCACTTTATAAGTGATCAGGAGCGTGAATACTTCGCGGAGGCTCATCTTGGCGAGCAAGTTCGTAGCTTTATCGCCAGTCCGACCGGCCGTTACCTGCACGGCCGCGCCAAGCAAACCATGAGTGAATGCAAGGACAAACTGGCAGACTTAGACCCGACCGTAAAGGGCGGTATCGCAGACTGGAAAGCCATCAAGCAGGACATGGCCAACGCAGAATCATTCTTGAAATGGTGTGCCGAGGCAATCGTAAACGGTGATAACGCAGCTTCACAGCTGGAGGAATACAGAGAATGAGTTCAACCCCTGAAGCCATCCCCCAAAAGGACGTTTCTGCAAAAGATCCAGCAGTTGCGAATCCGGATACCCCACAGGCTCCGGAGCCCGTAGTAAACCCGCGTGATCTCATCCTCGATTCGTTGGATGAAAAGATCGACGCGCAACGCCATCAAGAGCAAAAGGATTACCTCGAAGAGGTAAGTGAGGAGCTGGGCATGGCTCCTCCCGATCCTGAACCGGCCCCAGCAGCGGACGGTGCCCAGACTGTAGAGCCTATGCACCCACCCGCGGAACCGGTAGAGCCTGAGCCGTTGCCCGTAGAGCTGCAGGACCACGCAATGGCGGACTATATTGTGATGCACAATGGTGAGCCGCACATGAAAGCAAAAGTGCATGGAGTTGACAAACTGATACCAATGTCTAAAGTGCAAGCGCAAGCGCAGAAATTAGACGCCGCCGAGGTGACCCTGGAACAGGCGGCTATCACAACCAGGGATCTCGCACAGCGCGAGGAGTGGATACGTGAGAATGAAGCTTCACTCAAAGCGCGGTTAGAGGCCCCTGTAGTACCGGTACCACCCGTTGACGCGGGCGTACCGAGCGAAGAACTCGTTGGCGAAGCCAAGGAGATCGTCTCAACCCTGTTCCGGGGAGACGAAGACGCAGCTGCTCTCAAGTTGGCTACACTACTGAAACGATCTCAGGCACCGGCTAACCCCGTCCCTGCGATTGATACCACCCAGTTAGTCAATCAGGCAGCAGATGTTGCTGTCGTCAAGATGACACAGATAGATAAGGCGAAGGATGCTGTCGCTGGACTCGAACAGTTCAAAGATAGTTACCCGGAAATTATGGCTGACCCTATGCTGTATCGGATTGCCGACAAATTTACCGACGTCATTGAGAAGGAGAATCCCTCGTGGAGCCCGACTCAGTTGATGTTGGAAGCCGGTGTACGGACCAATAAGTGGTTGGCTCAGCAGAAAGGGGAAACCCTGCCTAATGAGCCGCCGCCCGCGGACCCTGCATCAATTGACCCTAATCGACAGGAACGGAAGGACAATTTGGTTCGAATCCCGAACCCTGCTCTCGGTGCGGTATCCCCGCACGGCGTAACAGAGGAGCCAGTACAGACTCCGGCTGACGCGCTGCACGAGATCAGGGAATCGAGAGGGCAACCGGTCTAACTGTTCAGGAGATAAATCATCATGCCAGGACAAGTATGGCAAACGAGTGCGTTGGGTGGCTTTATGTGGGCCCCCAACCTGAGCCGTAAGCTCAGAACAGCACTGCAACCGATGGTGCGTTTTCGTCAGTTCTGTGACGCTCGTGAAGCGTTTGGTTTGGGTAAAGGCGAGATTTTTAACTGGGACGTCTATTCGGACGTTCAGACACAGGGTGGTACCTTAGCTGAAACAGCGACCATGCCTGAGTCAAATTTCGTCATTACCCAGGCTACGCTCATCATCACAGAGTTTGGCAACAGCGTGCCTTTCACCAAGAAACTGGATGACCTATCAGAGCATCCGGTAACTGAAATCATCCACAAGGTGTTGAAGAATGATGCTCGGAAAGCTTTGGACGCGGCAGCTAATGCCCAGTTCGAGGTTACCCCGATTCGAATCGTTCCGGACAACGCTGGTGTGGGCCCAGGTATCACCGTGACAGAAAATGGTATCCCGGCCAACATCAACAACGTCGCCTTCGGAAATGGTTTCGCAAAATTGATCGCGGATGAACTGGCAGAACGAGATGTTCCGACTTTTGACGGAACGAATTACTTCTCGGTTGCCCGTCCTACCACGCTACGTGCTTTTAAAGACGATCTGGAGCCTATTCACCAGTTCGTCAGCGAAGGCTGGCACGTGATCATGAACGGCGAGAAAGGTCGTTACGAGGGTATCCGTTACACTGAGCAGACCAATATTCCTTCCGAGGGATGGTCCAACGGTTTGTCGGATGCTATTTTCTTCTTTGGCTCAGACACAGTTGTCGAAGCCTTTGCAATTCCTGAAGAGATTCGGGGCAAAATCCCAACCGACTATGGTCGGTCGCGAGGTATCGCGTGGTATGCAGAGCTTGGTTATGGACTCGTCCACACCGCAGCCGCGCAGGCGCGTATCTTCAAATGGGATTCACTTGAGCCATAGGAGCCTATCATGCCAGGACAATTTTATGATAATGCACTCCAGACTCAACATGATGCAGCTGCAGTAGATCTTACCGCTGGAGCAACTTTCCTGACCATTGGTGGTCCGGCATTGCAATTTGGACGAATCTTGGATGTGACTTTCGACATAACTACAGCCATTACGGTTGCGGATACCCTTGTTGACATAGGTGAGAGCGGCGGCGACGTCGATGCTCAGCTTGCCGCATTTATCCTCGCCTTCACCGGCAGTGGTATTGGAGATCGATTGGCCCCTACCAGAGACAACACAACTGTTGCGCTCGACCAGGGTGTAGATATTGAACCAGACGTAGATACGATTTGCGCAGATGACGGCGGTGCTACTGCCGGAGTCGGTGATGTTCGCGTCCTCGTCGCTTGGTGGTAGGAGACTATTATGCCTTCAGATGTAAGCAAAAATAGTGGCCATGGTGCTGGCGGTCCGGCGGGATTAGAGCCGGGCCCAGGTGCCTACATGCCAGGGGATCATAAAGCAACCACGATCCGTGGTTCGTTTATGCGTATGGAAGGATCAGGGGTGCAGTTCGGCCTCAACAGCTATATGGAGTTTGACTCCGAAGCGCTGGCCTTCCCACGTTACAACGGTGCTCGCGATCCATTAACCGGTAACGCTCCAGACCGTCCAGATCCGTACAGGGATAGCGGTATAGGTGTTACGAGTAAAGGGCATCCGTTCGTAATTTGTTAGAGCGAATGCTTCAATAGTTTGTCCCGGGGTCATCTGACCCCGGGCCATTTGGAGAACTGAGATGGCGATTAAAAAAGCAGTCAACGAAACCCGCGACAATATCGAGCCGGTTACACCCCGGGGCGGTGTTGTTGATTATCAATACGGCGGTATGGGGATCCCTGGCGACATGGTCGACCATGACGCAGCATACCCACCCCCGAATTTAGAAGCCGCTTTCCACCAGAACGCCTGTGCAGAAGATGGGTGCTCCGGAAAGCTCCGTATCGACACGCTGTACGACAATACTATCGAGACAGAAGTCATTAACCCGCGAAGCAAAGAGCAAGGTCCGCCTGATATGGTGGTCGGTCCCGACGTCAAAGCTTGGCTTTATCCACATCGCGAAAGCAATATGTGAGGAAATTGTTATGGCACGTGAATCAGCAGCAGCAAAAAAGAAACGACTGGCGGCAGAGAAAAAAGCCGCTGCAAAAACCACAGACGAGCTGACCGAGACCGCACTGGAAGAATCCGAAGAGCCAGAAAAAGCGGCCAAGAAAGCCAAACCCGAAGCCGAGGAATCTCCTCCGGCACTGGTGGATAAGTCGATGGTTACCATCGCTACTGGTAAGGGTCGCGTGCGCATGACAATGGCTGCGTACAAGGCTATGCAGGAGTCCAGTGATGGAGACTCCTGAGCAGGAACCTGAGCTGGATAAAAACCAGCCGATGACGACTCATCGGACCATGACTGGCGCCAAGTACAGCCAGAATGGTCACATGTTCAGTCTGGCCGGGATGTATACCGGGCCGGATCCGGACTACAAGCCGCCGGTCGAGGAAGAGGAAGTCATCGAGCTACCGAAAGACGACGGCAAAGCGGGTGTGCTCGCGCGTGCGACGGCAAAGCTGTCTGAATTCGCAGATCCCGAAGATCTCACCGAAGTGAAAAAGGAAAACAATAAGGCTGCTGCCGCGGAACGATTAGCGCAGTGAGCACTTTCCTTCAGTTAGTAGAGGATCTGCAGCGCGAAGTCGGTGCGTCTGGCACGGCCCCGATAACCAGTGTGGTTAATCAGGTCGGCGAGTCGCAGCGCTTGGTGCGATGGATCCGTGATTCTGATACCTATATTCAGGACCGCTGGCTCAACTGGAAGTTTTTGTGGAATCAGGTGCAGTTGAATACCTCAACGGGTAACCCCGCGCTGGCTGCACCGACGGATCTCAATTTCTGGGATCCCAAAACATTTAAGATCAATGATGGCGGCGCAAATGACCTCGATGAGGATCTCAATTACGCCGAACATGATTCGATCAAATGGATGGTACGCGACACGAGTCAGGCTAAGCCCTCACTCGCCATCGTCATGCCAGACAACTCGTTAGAATTTGAACCGGTACCGAATGCGTCGTACCAGATCAAAGCAGATTATTTCATTAAGCCCACCCCTATGGCGGCTAACGGTGATGTGTCTCTGATACCAGAGCAGTATCACCAAGCAATCCTCGGCCGAGCGATTGTTCTCTACGCGAATTATGAAAACGCGCCAGAGATCAAGACGCAAGGCGAGGAGATTTTTGAAGAGGTGTTTGGTCGCCTCGAAAATCACCAGCTGCCAAACCAAAGATTTTCGCGTTATCAGAGCACCGGCAGCTTTTTCGATGTCAACGCAAATCAAGGTGGAGGAGACGGCTTTACTGTCGGTGGCGACGGGGCTTTTTAGGTGAATGGCACAAACCAAAGCACTTTACTATCCGTTGGGTGGTGGACTTGATGTTGTAACACCGGTTCAGTCAATGAACCCGGGGCGCGTGATTGCGTGTTCTAACATCGAGCCATGGTTTAACGGTGGCTACCGTCGGATCGATGGCTTCGAGCGCTTTGACGGTCAACCCAAACCCAGTGAACAAAACTTCATCGGCTTCGAAGTCAGTGCCGTAGAGGATCTCGTTATTGGCCAAGCCGTGACCGGTTCACTCTCAGGCGCCACGGGTGAGATCATTGGCATCTACGAAGACGACGGTACCCGCGGCAACGACATGATCGGTGTGACCCAGACCACCGGCACCTTCCTGATCAATGATGTACTAACCACAGTCACCAACGCCGACGAGGACATCGTGCCGGATATCTCGGCCATGTCCCAGGCCACAGACCCAGGCAGCGTGCTCATCATTAACGATCTGCGAGATTGCGACAACGGTGTCGACAATCCTGATGGCGTCGTTGGTCTCGAATGTGTCCGCAACGAATGGCCCGGTGGCGTAGGCGTCGACACGGTGAGCATACAGATGGCGGATCTCCCGGCGCACGTCACCACGATCAACTCGTGGACCCTGCGCGTGCGCGGGCAGGTGATTCGAAAAGGTGACGCGGTCTTCCGCAACAACAGTCAATTCGTGGTCAGCCCTGAGAGTGATGACACGGTCTTATACACATTCACATTCGCCCCGGGTGGAGACACCCAGTCGCTGACCTTCTCCGAGTCGGATTCGACGCTCGGCTTCATCGACCGCTCGGTGACGCAGGCAGGCGCGACAGCCACACCGGCCCAGGTTAATGCAGCTGTAGTGACCTGGGTGCAGACCGCTTTCTCGATGGCGGGTGATTTATTCGACGGCTTAATGCTACAAATCGACGAAATTGACATAGTCTTCGATTACGACGGCGATGTGGAGATCCTTAGCGAGCCCATAAACCGGGACTCGATTGACGAAAACACAGAAGCGGATTGGTTACTGGTCGCTCAGGATCTCTACCGGGCTGACATCATCATGGTTCCGGGTGCCGCAGCAAGCCCTGTAGACTCAGCGTGGCAGCTCGGGGATCTGGTGTATGCCATCCGTAACAATGTCGGCCTGACAGCTGGCGTGTTGCACGTCGAGAGTGCTGCAGGGTGGACCACGGCCGGTGTGACCATGGCGGAGTACATATTCTTTGACGCAGGACTCGCCGCGGGTGCGACCGTGGTCGAGGGTGACACGCTGACAGGTGGATCCTCGGGTGCAACAGGCACCATTCATCGAATAGTTTTGAACAGTGGATCCACGGCCTGGGACGGATCCGGTGGCGGGTACTTTGTTCTAACTGGTGTAGCCGGTGGGCCTTTCACAGATAACGAGGCACTGGAGTCTCCGGCCCTGACACAGATCGCCGACGCAGACGGTATCAATGTCACCCTGGCTTTCTCGATTGACGGGATCTACGAGTGGGAAAACCACAACTTCTTCGCAGGCACGGGCACGCTACGCGCGTACGGAGTGAATGCAGTCGACACCTTCGCCTTCGAGCTGGACGAGAATGGCGTGGTCTCACCGATATTCTTTCCGCCGTCACCGGCAGCAGCTAACCCCGACGAGGGTAACCCAGGTGGACCACCCTTCCTCATCGAGGAGCACCGGAACTACCTGTGGTTTGCCTTCCCGGGTGGCCGATTCATTAACTCGGTGCAGGGTGAGCCCCTGCTGATCACCGGGTTCCTCGGATCCAATGAGTTTGGCGCAGGTGATGAGATCACCGGAATGGTCAGCGTGGTTGGCTCAGTACTGGATATATTCACTAATCGAGAGAGCCGAGGCCTGTTTGGCTTCGACGCATCTGACTTTGAACTCAAGCTGTTGGCCGAGAAGTCAGGATCCAGGCTTTACGGGGCTCAGAAGATCGACACTGTTTACACCCTCGATGACTTAGGCATATCCAGTCTGGCCCGGACCGACGCCTTCGGTGACTTCATCGGATCCACGGTATCGCAGCTCATTCAACCGATAGTGACGGGAGACGTTCAAGATCTATTCACGGTCTCCACGATTGTGAGAGCCTCGAACCAATACCGAATCTACTTCACTGATGGCAGCGGGTTCATCATGTATGTGCCCTCGGTCGGTGATATGAACCGGCAACGACAGGCACAAGGCGAGGGCACTCGAACCAAGGTGCAATTCGGCGTGATGCAGTATCCCTTTGCTGTTAGTCGTATCTGGAACACGGAGAACGGTGATGGCATGGAGAGAAGCTATTTCATCACCCAGGAAGTGGGTGCCGGTTTTGGCTATGTAATGCAGGACCGTAAGGGTATTAACTTTGACGGCGAGGTCATACGATCCTTTATCCGAACCGCTTTTAACTTCCTCAAGACACCTTCGATTCGCAAGCGGTTCCGGCGTGTTGACATGGAGATCGATGCTGAGAAGCCAACCACGTTGAGGTTAATCGCTGATCTGTCATTCGGTGTGTCTGATGCAGAGAGTGTTACCGCAGAGCCTGATACCACGATAAATGCCGGTGGCGGGTTATGGGATCTCGCTGAGTGGGATGAATTTTTCTGGGATGGACAGGCAAGAAACAATGCAAGAGCAAATATCAGAGGCACCGGCGAAGCTGTCGGATTTACAATATTCAATGAATCAGCGACTACTCGCTCATACATCATGCAAGGACTGACAGTCCACTACGAACCTCGGAGGCTTCAGAGATAAATGGCCAATAATTATTACAACTTCCCTGTGGCATTTACGCCCGGGACCAAGGTCCGGTCAGAGCAGGTTAACATCCAGTACCAGGGAATCCAGTCCGCGTTTGATCTGTTATCGACTGACCCGGCTGCTTCCGTTATTGGTACTGCATGGAAGGGCGGTGATGTTCAGGGCGTCGACGTTAATGAGTTCCTGATCACGACACCGGATCCACAGGCAGCACTGGTCGATGGTCAGCGGGTTGCCTTCTTTGCCACGCATACCAATGACGACGCAGTTACCTTTAACGTCGACGGCCTGGGAGTCATCAACGCGGTTGATAACGACGGCACTCCGCTTGTAGCTAATGACATCATATCGGGCCAGTTCTACGAGTTTGTATTTGACAACGCCAATACTCAGTGGGTTCGATCGCTCGCAGGCAGCGATCTGATCGTCGGTGGCGCCGATACCAATATCCAGTTTAACGATAGTGGTGTATTTGGTGGTAGCGCAAACTTTACCTGGGATGGTTCCACGCTTGATGTAGTTGGGGATATAACTGTATCTGGCACCGTCGATGGACGGGATGTTTCCGTGGATGGTGGGGTGCAGGATGCTCATATCGCGGATGCCACGATCCACTTCACTGAGGGCAGCATCGATCACACAGCGATCCTGAACATCGGTGTAAATACCCACGCTCAGATAGATACTCATATCGCAGACGCCACGATCCACTTCACTGAGGGCAGCATTGATCACACAGCGATCCTGAACATCGGCACGAACACTCATGCCCAGATCGATACTCACATCGCAGATGCGACGCTTCATTTCACTGAGGGCAGCATCGATCACACTGCGATTCTGAACATCGGCACGAACTCTCATGCGGCCATCGATACGCACATCGCGGATGCGACGATTCACTTCACCCAGGCTGCAATCTCGATTACCGCTTCCCAGGTCAGCGACTTCAGTACCGCTACCGCTGCCGCTGCAATTGCCGTGGTCGAGGATGAAGGTACACCACTTGCGGGTACCGCAATCTCTCTGGATTTCGTGGGCGCTGGCGTAGTGGCCTCTGGAACGGGTGGAACCAAGACGATCACGATCCCTGGTGGCGGTTCCGGTATTACGGTAGAAGATGAAGGCGCCCCGCTTGCTACGCTTGCCACGACACTCGACTTTGTTGGCGCCGGTGTGGTGGCCTCTGGCGCAGGCGCAACTAAGACGATCACAATTGCCGGTGGTGGCGGCGGCGGCGATGTAACCAAAGTCGGCACGCCAGTTAACAATGAAATTGGCGTGTGGACCGGCGATGGTACGTTAGAAGGTGATACCAACCTAACGTGGGATGGCAGCCTGCTCACAGTAGCAGGTGAACAGAAGATCGATGATGAACTTACTCTTGGCTCTGGTACACAAAACTTCCTGATTAAACACGGTGGGACGCCTGGGCTGGGGGCTGGCCTGATCACCATATCAGGTGGTACTTCAGGTTCGGATGGTGCACACATACAAATGTTCGGTGAGTTCCACGCGAATCAGCGCAATGACATGAACTTCCGGGTCGGTACAAATGCTTGGATGAGGTGGGATGAGTCTGAAGGCACCATAGAAATGCTGACAGGAGTCGGGTCGAAGCTAAGATCACTGATTCTCCACTCTGACAGGACTGCAACCTTCACAAGGGATGTATCCCTCTCTCCAGCAGGAATACCACCCTTACTTACGTTTGCCGACATAGATACCACAGTTTCAAGCGGTCAGAACATGGGTAAGCTAAGCTGGACAACTATCGATACAGATCAAGGTACTGCCCCTTTTGAGGGGGCGCTTATACAGTGTGTAGCTAACTCCGACTTTGATGGCACCGCCACAGATGGTCTGGATATGACCTTCCATACCTTAGAAAGACAAGGGTCACTAACCGCGCGCCTTACCATCTTAGCTAATGGCGAAGCCACCTTCTCAGGCTTGTTGACTGCAGGGGCTACATTAGCTGTAGCAACTGAGATACTGCTTACAGAGAGAGCAGATCATAGCTTCACTCCAGTCGCTGGCCGGGGCATCCTTTGGCTTAGAGATGACGCACCAAATAAACTCATATTCACCGATGACGCAGGTACAGACTTTGATCTGACCGCTACTGGTGGCGGCGGTTCTCCTGTGTGGGCAGAAGATGCAGCCGACAACATCTGGACTATCGATGGCGGTGCGATGGCACTCGTCACCTCTGGCGTAAATAACTTCGTTGCTGGTGATCTATCCGGCAACGCGATCACCGAAGCTGAGAATAATATAATCATCGGTGAAGGTTCGGGTAATCTCCTGACCACCGGTGACGACAACATAATGTTGGGCGCGGGTGTCGGCGCTGCCATGACCACAGCGTTAAGAAATATCCTGATAGGTGACGGCGCCGGTGAGTTGATGACGCTCAGCACTACTCAGGGCAATGTTTGTATCGGTAGGTTTGCTGGCGACAAAATGACCGATGCTGCCGTTGGTAACACGGTAATAGGAAATTCAGCTGGAGGTGGGTTGGGGTCAGGATCAAGGGATAACGTCATCATCGGTGAGAACGTGATGAATAGCCCAACCGCCAAATTAGTTCAAAGGAATGTCTTTATTGGTGATCAGGGTTGGCAGCAGAGTGGCCTCAGTGCAGAAAGCAATGACAACGTCAGTATTGGTACCTTAACCGGCAGGAATCTCACAGGGGTTAATACTAAGAATATTCTTATAGGTTTTAACGCAGGGCCTGTCTCTGGCACGATAGTCAATCAGATATTTATAAACAACAGCGAGAATGCCGACCCCTTCATAGGTGGCGATCTGGGAACAGGCGGAATGACCGTCAAAGGTTCAATCAGATTCACAGAACGTGCTGATCATATTCAAACACCAATAGCTACCTTCGGTGAGTTTTGGGTCAGGGATGATGCTCCCAATGTACCCATGTTTACCAATGATGCTGGCACAGATTTTGTGCTGAATTTAGCTGGTGGCGGCGATGTTACCAAGGTCGGTACGCCTGTAAATAACGAATTAGGAGTTTGGACCGGTGACGGAACTATCGAAGGCGATTCCGGGCTGACCTGGGATGGATCAACTCTATTAGTTACTGGCGATATCCTGCAATCCGAGTTAGCCAATGTTGCGGATCCTACCGCTGGATTCGGCAGATTCTGGACCAGGGATGACGCTCCGAATATCCCGATGTTTACCGACGATACTGACGTTGACAATGTACTTGCCTATGTCAGTGAGGTTGGTGCATTTGAAGACAGTACAAACAATTCAATATTCTCTGCGGGAGCAGGGGCAGCATTAGAGGCTGGCGGTACTTTTAATTTTCTCATGCTGGATGGTGCCGGTGCGCTTATAACTTCAGGCGATGACAATATTTCAATCGGTCGGGCAACTTTACCCATACTGACTACCGGTAGTGACAATATTGCAATTGGCCCATTAGCGGGTGAATTGCTGATCGATGGCATTGACAATGTAATGATCGGACATTTATCCGGTGACCAGTTGACTGGAGACAACAATACTTTTGTCGGTGCATTCTCGGGTCGATCTGTTACCGGCTCTACGCGTAACACAGCGATTGGGTATCAGGCACTGGGTAATACAGCGGCTGATTTAGATAGCCCTGGTGCTAGTAACACAGCGATTGGCGCTGGTTCAATGTCTAATTTTGCACTGACATCTGCCGACCACAATACAGCGGTTGGTGAAAGCACACTGAATTTTATGGTGTCCGGTGATGACAACGTAGCAATCGGATATAACGCTGGCGGCAATATCACTACCGGTGACGGTAACGTCATACTAGGTAACCAAGCTGGCCCGACCGTCAATCAATCCAATCGACTTTATATCAGTAACACAGGTGGAGATACGCCTCTGATATTTGGTGACTTCGCCACTCCTCAAATAATCATTAATGGTGCTTTAGAGACTACGGGATACTTCCTACCCAATAGAGCAACAGATGCAGAGCTTAATGCTATCGCCAACGCCATCAACACTGATGCCGGTAAGGTACAAGGCGCGATGGTTTACAATACAAGTACCGACAACCCGGTATATGCTACTGGTGCCGCCGATGGCTCTGTCTGGGTGGACGGCGCCGGAACTACAGTTAACACACCAGTATAACGAGAGAGAATTTAATTATGCCAACAGGATTCATATCAGGCTTTGTCCAATCGGCAATAGACCAACTCAACCTCCAATCGACGGCGGCAACTTCGGATCCTACTGCTACCGGGGCGGCAGTAGCTGGCCCAGACGCGGACGCAGGAGCCCTTACGGCTGCAGGGGGTGATCCAACTGGTGCGGATCCAACTACAACTAGTGGCCCATCAGCATTCCAGTTAGCGCAAGATTCGATAGCAGCGTCGACAGCAGCGGCGACAGCAGCGGCAGCGGAGACAGAGGCCCAGCAACCGGTAATATCTGGCATACAAGACCCCGCTGGCCCGACACCTCCGATTGGCGAGAGCCCGATCATTCGTGACGATCAGCCCAGTCCAATACTGAGCGAGCTGTACCAGAGTACTCCGGATACTGAGCGAGCTGAAGCTGCGCCTGCGGTGGACGTGACAGCTGCGGACGTAAAGGATGCAACAGCTGCGGCCGTCGGCACCCCGGGTGTCGCAGCTGCGGATCAGGCCGAGGCCGCTCTGGTGACGGGTGGCCCCGCCGAGATGTCAGCGGCAGCGCAGCTCAACCTGATTACCTCGCAGGATAGCCCCAACATGGTCCGGGCCAGACAGCAGGGCTTACAGGCAGCTGCACGTAGAGGGCTCGGCGGGTCGTCAATCTCAGCGCAGGCAGCACAAGGCGCCATGGTGGATCGCGCGCTCCCGCTCGCGCAACAGGATGCCGCTACGGCTCTGTCAATTGCTCAGGAAAACGCGAATCGCCAGACCCAGATCTCTCAACTTAACGCGCAGCTCGGTACTGACGTGTCGATGTTCAATGCCGATCAGTTGAATGAAGCCGAGCGACTGTCCGCTCAGATGCAGACCGCGGTGAGTCAAGGTAACGCTGCAGCCTATAACGCAGCCCAGCAACAATTCACAGACCTGCAGACTCGTGCGGATCTAACGCACGCCGATCAATTATTCAGTGCCAGCACCGCTTACGCAATACAGCGTAATGAGATGGTGGCGCAAACCCAGGCCCAGATCCAGGCACTCAATGAGCAGTACTTGGCTGGATCCCAGGCCGTCGATCTGGCACAAATTCAGGGCAAGTACAGTGTCCTGATCTCGCAGAATGACAGCGCGGCCCGGGTATTCGATTCTTACCTGAGCGGTCTGTCAGCGATCATGTCGAACGAGAACATCGGGCCCGAGCGGGTTGCGCAATACGTGCAGACCCAGCTCGGTAATGTCCAAGGCGCTCTCCAGTTCATTCAGGATCTGAATGACGCGGATCTTAGTGAATTCAGTTTCAACCCATTCCCGGGTGGTGCTACTAGCCCAGGCGGAGCAACCGCAGATACAACTGGAGTGAATGGTAACCCCGGTGGTCCGGCCCCAGGTGGCACAGGCGGTGGTGATGGTACTGGTGCTCCCGGAACAAATACAGGTGCTGGCGGTTACGACGGTGTAACCCCAGGATTTGACGGACTGCCCGGTATCAGTAATGCTGGTGTCGTAGCTATTTCGGCATTGTCTCCCCTCGCTGGTGTGGCGGCGACGGTGTATAACGGATTTGTAAATCTCACTAATATGATTGTCGATGCGGTTGACCAAAACGATCTGGATAATTCTATTTCTGAATTGTCCACAATGACCGGTATGTCAGTAGAGGCTATCGAGGGAATGACCGCTGCAGAGCTTGGCGAGATGAACCAGCAAGCGCTGGCCGATATGAATCAGGCAATAACCAATTCATTGGCTGATAGTTTGGACGCTATGGACGAAAGTGGTAGCGACACAGGCGGACTAAGCACCAGCAGCGGTATGGGTATGAGTGGTATGGGCCCGCAAGGTGGCAGCGATGATAGCGGTACGAGCACTTCGAGCGGTATGGGCATGAGTGGTATGGGCCCACAAGGTGGCACCGATGACAGTGGTAGCGACGGTGGTGCCTCTACTGGTGGGGCAAGCACTTCGAGCGGCATGGGCATGGGTGGGCAAGGCCCGCAAGGTGGCACCGATAATAGTGGTGACGGCGGCGGCGGCGGTAGCAGCGGCGGCGCAGCTGGTGGTGGCGGTGCTGCGGGTAGTGACGGGTCAGGTAGTCCAGGCTCAGGGGGCCCAGGTGGCAGTGGCGGTGATGCGACATGCTTCATAGCCGGTACCCAGGTCATCATGGACGATGGAAGCACTAAAAACATTGAAGACGTTAATATAGGTGACATACTGATCGGAGATAATGGGGATAACACGGTTGTCGAATTTGATCGTCCGAAGCTCGGAGATCGACGCCTGTACTCAATTAACGACAGTCGATTCTTTGTCACCAGTGAACACCCATTCTTTACGCAAAATGGATGGGCAGCTATCGAGCCGGAGGCAACTGCCAGAGAAAATCCTGAGTTAGCTGAAGAAGTTAGTACGCTGACAATTGGTGATCGCATACAACTGGCAGACGGAGATCACGCCTTAGTCAGTCAGATTGATTCTGATGAATTCGACCCGGATACCCAGCTATACAATTTCAAACTCGACGGCGATAACACTTACTATGCCGACGACATGCTTGTGCATAACAAGCACGGTGGCGGCGGTAACGGCGGTGGCGGCGGCGGTGGCGGTGGCGGCGGTGGCGGCGGTTGCTTTGCCAAAGGCACTATGTTTGAAATGGGCGATGGCAGCTTTAAGGCCATTAACCTGTTTGAGATCGGTGACAAGGTTAAAGGCGGCGAGGTAACTGATGTTATCCAGGGATTGAATCGTAACACTTGGTACGACTACCTGGGTACGAAGGTCACCGACGATCACTTTGTCAAGGAAGATGGGGTCTGGATGTACGTCAAGGACTCTAAGGAAGGCACGGTCAGCGATGTGCGCTACCCAGTGTTCTATACCTGTATCACCACCAACAACGAGTTGACTGATGAGCAGGGAACAACCTTCTCCGATCACAATGTCTTTGACTACTCGCATCCCGCAATGGATATCGAGGATTACTACTGTGATGCTTTGATCGAGATGAAGAATGGCAATACCCAGAAAGCTCGTGAGATCATGATGGCAGGCGCACTGGATCTGGCAGACCAGATGAAGGGAGAAGAGGCAGCATGATCATACGACCTGCAACAATGGTAGATCTGGAAGTGATCGTCGATATCGCGATGGAGCAGACGTTGAAGTATCCGTTTATGCGCGCGGAGCGGCATAAGGTCAAGGCCTTGATCACTGATTCGATCAGTGCTGCACGCCACTTCTCGTGGGTGGTGGAAGACGAAGGTCGAGTACAGGGATCGTTTGTGGCTTTCACAACCGACAATGCCTGGGCCCAGCGACAACACTGTAGCGTGATGCTGTGGTACTCGTGGATCCCGGGCGGCGGGGCTGCGATGATACGCAAATTTCGCGACTGGGTATTGTCCCGGCGAGCAATTAAGATAGCTGGTTTCGCACCGGACGTGGATTTGGATCCACGTGTGTGGATGCTGGCTGAAAGAGTCGGGTTCAAGCGCTCCGGTGGCGCGTACCTGCTATACAACTGAGGATAGAGATATGGGTGTTTTCGATTTCGTAAAGAAAGTATTTAAGAGTGTCACCAAGGGTATTTCAAAAATATTCTCATCGGTTAAAAAAGGCATAAAGCGTATTGCGGAGTCCGACTGGGCTCGAACACTTCTTGTCGGGGCAGCTATATTTACCGGAGGTATGGCACTCTCTGGTGGTATGGACGGATGGAGCAAAGCCGCAGCTGCGGGTGAAGGGTTCCTGGGTAAGTTCGTCGGTGGCGCCGAAGGATTTATCACCGCATTGTCCAGTCCAATGGAGCAAGCGCAGAAATTAATCGCCGGAGATCGGATAGACCCCATGCAAATGGCGGCAACCCCGGCGGCTGGTATTCAGCAAAAGGCAATGGCTCCTGCAGGCGCTGACCCAGGTGGGCAAGGCCCTGGTGGAACACTGGCGACGGCGCAGGCAGCGCAGCAACAACCACCGGCCACGGCCGCTAATGCGGCGACCCAGGCCCCACCAGGGGCAGCAAAACCCGAAGAACAAAGCTGGCTGGAAAAAGCAGCCGGGTATGCCATGGACTTTGTCCAGTCACCGGTTGGTGCTCAGATGATTCAGGGTTATGCCTCGGGTAAGGAACGCGAACAGGAACAAGAATTCGAGGACCGCGTTCGTCGGTCATGGCAGGATCCCAATAACGCGCTGGCCAAGCTCAACAGGCAGGGCGTGGGAAGCAGATTCATTAGTCGAGGAAACATCCCGGCTTATAACCCCGGTAGCTCAAGTGTGACATCTGTGTCAACAACAGGCGCGCTACCGGGCGAACCAGTATCACCGGGCGTACCGGTAGGAGCGTAGTCATGCCATTGCCACCACAACCAGGGCAACCACCGCAAGGCGGCGGCGGCGGAATGCTCGCTCAGGCTGCAGCTGCAGCGGCAAAAGTGCCGGATCCAGCACAAGCGGCAGGCGGGCAACCACCATCCAGCAGTGCGGTTGGGATGCCGGATAAGCAGCAAACTCAGCCACCCGCTTCACCGATCCCTGGCCCACATGCCGAAACGATGCCGGGGGTTGCAGCTTTTCAACCAGATCTCCAGATCCCTACTGAAAAGGCGACTGAAGATGAAGAGCGGGAATATCAACGCGTCTCTGGCGCATTGGATAAAGTACTTTACGAGGAAGACAAGCTGGTTGATTCGATCATGAAGCAGCTGGATCCCAACGATAAGATTGGGTCCACCACAAAAGCCACGGCCCTGCTGATTCAACAGTTAGATGAGCGTGTTGACATGGATGAGATTGTCATCCCGCAGATCACGATGGATGCGGTCGACGCTGTTGCTGAGTTGGCGGAAAATAGACATAACATGCAGTTCTCGGAGCAGGATATGCAAGCTACTCTGGGCGCAACCTGGGAAGCGGTGATGGCCATGTTCGGCGTGGACAAGAATGAGCTGGACCGGTTTCAGCAAGGCTTCAAAGGACAGGGCAGATTGCTGAAACAATCACACGAAAAATTTCTCAAGCAAGGTGACGAGTCAACCCTTCCGGCAGCGTATCACCCAGCCCCGCCAGTTCCGCCAGCTCCGCCGCCACAAATGCCAGGACAGGCAGCAGCACCACCACAGGCAGCAGCAGCACCACCACAGGCAGCAGCAGCAGCAGCGGCACCACCACAGGCACCAGTGCCGGGAGGACCGACCGGTGGGTAGTTTAGCATTGTATGGTGCGATAGGCGGTATCGGTAAGGGACTCGAACAGGAGTACCTGCTGGACCGCGCGACCACGGAATCAGAAGCCAAGGATGCGCGTACATTCCAGCTCGAACGCATGCGACAGCAGTCCGCTATGGCACGTCAAAAAGAGCGACAGGGGGCTGAAGCTACCCGCTTGGAATCTCAGTACGGACCGGGTGGCTATTCAGAGCAGGCCGCTGTTAAGAAAGAAGAGCGAGACGTGTTGTCTGCGGGCGTGCAGGATCTCCACGAGATCCAGCTCGAAGAGATGCGGCAAAAAGGGCAGACCTCGCGGTCTCGGCTGTCAATCACTGAAAATAGAGAGCCGTTTGATTTCAATGTGACTAAGCGGTCAGAGACATGGAACCCGGCGACCAACGAAACCACTATCACACCAGCGCAGAGCACGGTGACCGATAAGATAACCAACGTAACATACGTTCAGGAAGGACTGGCTTACATACCGCAGGGATGGGACTCACCCAGTAAATCCAAACTGGAGGCAGGACAGAAAGCTTTGACGTGGTTATTGCAATCGCCCGACCGGGAGAAAGCGCGAGAGAACTCCTTGATATATCTGCGCACCTTCGGTTACTTACCGGCTGAATATTTCAACAAGTATGGCGGCGGTGGTGACCGGCTCAAGAAGGTTACAGAGCGAGGTAGCGAGTCCACCATAACACCAGCCAATCCAGTGGTTCAATGAGTAAATGCCAACTACTCCGGAAGAGGTAAATAGATTAACGACGCCCGGTGCGCAGGGTCCGTGGACGCCTGAGAGTGGGCGCTCTCCTTCCCCTGAAGAATTATTGGCCTATTACAGTGATGTGCCTGAAGCGATCACTGAGGACTACGAGGCACCGCCTGAACCGGTAGTGCCTGAACCCGCTGTCGAGGAACCATGGACCCCTGAGAGTGGACGCACCCCTACCGCGGAAGAGCTTGGCTCTTTCTACATCGAGCCCGAGCCCGAGCCACCACCACCCGAACCAGTACCCCTGACACCTGAGGAGCAGTTGCGCCAGACCCCCGGGTTGCTTTCCCCGGAAGCCCGGGCCGCGCTCGAATCAGTCGTACCGGAAGAGGAGCCTGTGCCTGAGCTGGTCGCGCCAGAACCAGTCACCCTGGTTGAGCCTGAGATAGAGCCATGGGATCCAGAGTCAGGCGAAGATCCAACACCTGAACAACTGCGTGTGTGGTCAGGCATGAGCGCAGAAGACGCCCCGCTCAGAGCAACCCTGGTCAACCCAATTAACTTACCGTCTAAGCCAATCGATGAATCGCCCGGTCGGTCTATGACGGCTCTTGGCAACGCAGTACAAAGCGCCGGTAAAATGCTTTCCAGCATACCGAAAGCGATACAGCTGTGGTTTGCTCCTAGTACCGCACTACTGCCGTGGATGGACGAGATGGATCGCATTGATGCAGATCCGAACTCCACGGAACTAGAACGAAAAATTCATTACCAAAAAGGAAACATTGAATTTGTAGGTCAATACGGTCTTGGTTACTTTTCTGAATCAACGTCTCTTTTCCGTCGATATATGGAAGGAGAAGAGATCGACGGTGAAATTAACAAGGGTGAAACCCTGACTAAAAACAGGGCCAAAGTAAGAGCTGAATTCCTCGACGCCATGCGTAAGACAGTGGACCGGCCACTGTACAAAGCCGGTGAGGCATTCGATCAAGGAGTGCGTGAGTCTTTCCCTGCCAATCCTGAATATCAGGAGGAGTGGCTTACCAGCAAGATACCGAGTGGCCTGGGATCTGTTGTGGGTTATATGACAGTGTTCGCGCTCACCAGAAGGGTTGTCGGTGCGCGCACTGGCGGAGTAATAGGCCCAGGCGCAGCAGTGACAACCACTGCCGGTGTTGGCGTCACCACACAACAAGCTTTTGCATTTGAGGATGCGTTGACATCGGGTGCGGAAATTGACGAGGCCTTTGATTCTGCATTCTCAGGGTACACCACCTTGTCCGGTATGTCGGAGGCGATACCGATCAGTCGATTCTTCGGGCGCGCGGACGCGGCCAGCGGCGGTGCCATAAAAAAGGCCCTGATCCGGATGTTCAAACAGGGCGGTGAGGAAGCACTACAGGAAGGCTTTCAGGACATCATGGGTAACCTGACCGCGCTGAAGTTATATGATCCTGAGCGGCAACTGTGGGGTGCGGGTACCGGTGAGGCAGCTGCGGTTGGTTTCACCACCGGCGCCATCGTCGAGTTCATTGCGTCTATGTTCTTACCCGGTCGACGTCGTGGTACGGCAGCGCGCGGGCCGGAGGCCATTGAGAAGACACTGCAGGATCAACTGGACGAAGCCCGGGCAGCGGTAGTTGCAGAAGGTGGCGACGTCCTCGATGAGGCAGAAGCAGCCAGCCGGGTCATGGCAGAACTGTCACCAGAGATGCGTGTGCAGCAGGAGGCTACCAAGAATAGATTACTAGCGGCACGTGAAGCCCGGGCCGAGCGTAACAAAGCAGGGGAGCCGCTGGCCGGACTGGTGCAGGCCGAGTCAGATATCGCGCGCCTGCCATTCGAGCAACAGGCTGAAGTCGTTGCTCGTGGTGTCGCTGAAGAGATAGCCGCGGCCAAGCAGCTGGCCTTCGAGCGTGCTGAGGAAGAAGCCGAGGTCCAGAAAGTCGAAGAGGTCAAGGAAGCCGAGTTCCAGCAGGAGCTGCAAAAGGGTGAAGCCCAGGAAGAAGTTGGCGCGGCCCTCGAAGTTGCAGAGGAAGTTCAGGCTGAGGTCACACCCACCACCATCGGTGAGGCCATCGAGCCCGAGGCCCGTGAAGGTCTGAAGCGGATGCAGGCAGCACTGGCGAAAGAAGCTGCACCTGAACCCGAGGTGGCCGAAGAGCCAGCGCCTGAGCCCGAGGTGGCCGAAGAGCCAGCGCCTGAGCCCGAGGTGGTTGAAGAGCCAGCGCCTGAGCCCGAGGTGGTTGAAGAACCAGCTGAACCTGTCGCTGCTGCGGAGATCACAACACAGCCGGACATGTTCGAAGAGCCCGCCTTACCCGGTGAGCGCCCCGTAGCGGAGACTAACGCACTGATCAAGGCCAAGGCCGATCAGGCAGCGACGTCGCCTACAAACGCCCTTCCTGAACCGACAGAGGCCCAGGTTGAGGTGGGTAACTACAAGAAGGGTCACCTGACTGCGCAGGATACCGGCATCCCGGGTATCGAGATCACGATTGAGAACCCCGCAGGATCCACGCGCTCGGGCACGGACGCAGCTGGTAATCCGTGGTCGCAGAAAATGCGCGATCACTACGGCTACATCAAACGCACCGAGAGCGCTGAGGGCCCTGAGGAGCAGCTCGATGTATTCGTCGGCGAGAACCTCGACAGTGATCTCGTATTTGTTATCGATCAGGTCAACCAGAACACCGGTGAGTTCGACGAGCATAAGGTCATGATGGGTTACCGCAGTCAGATGGACGCCGTGCGCGCGTACAAGCGCAACTACCAACGCAAGTGGAAAGTCGGCCCGGTCACTGTGATGACCCGGGAACAGTTCGCCGGGTGGCTGGAACGAGGTGACCAGACCCAGGCCGTCGACAGGACATTACGTGGGACACGAGTTGCGTCAGCTGCCGAGGTAGCGGATATAGCTCGTGAGCAGGGAGAGGTGGTTCGGTTCAGTGTCGAAGATGTACCAAGCCCTGGCGCCAGTGCAGCTGCGCAGGCCGAGATGGAAGTCGTGCCAACACCTGAGACAGTTTCTGAGACAGAAATTGCTGAAGACATGGCCGCAGCTCTCGCTCGCGTGGACACAATTTCGGACACGTATGACTTCACCGCCATGACTAAATCTGACCGGGCGTCACTCGCGACGCATCTGACTGACCGAGGCTACACCACCATGGAAGCAGCAAAGGTTATCTCGGATCTGCAGAAAGGCGACGCACTGGCTCTCGATGACATCAACGTGCAAGCCTGGGTCGAGGGCAAACAGCCGAGCGTGGTCCGGGTTAAGGATGCCAAGGCTGCAGTCAAACCTATCACTGATGAGCTTACCCAGTTGAAGCCAGTCATCGTCACGGATCCTAGCGACAGCCGGGTACCTGAAACCCTGCAGCGTCTGATGCGTGATCGGCGAGCCATGCGCGCTAAGGGTGCGTACTTCAATGGCAAGCTTTACATCTTCGCCAATAATCACGAGACCGCTGATGACGTCGTACGGACCCTGCTGCATGAAGGTGTGGCTCACCAAGGTCTGCGCGCGCTCTTCAAGAATGACACCGAACTGAATGCCATCCTCGATGAGGTGTACGCCAGCATGACCCAAGCCGAGATCGATACCATGCGAGGCCGTGCGCGCGCGTACGCGAACATCGATCTCACCACAGAGGAGGGGCAGCGGGAAATGGCCGAGGAACACATCGCACATCTAGCCGAGACAGATCCGCAGCAAACGGTTATCCAACGACTGGTGGCCATGGTCCGGTCCATGCTACGCAGCGTCGGCATGACCATGAAATACACCAATGATGACATCGTCGCCATACTGGCAGACTCCAGACGTGAGCTGCGTAAGACTGTACCACTGAGTAGGATTAACATAGTGTCCCAGGTTCAGGTTGCGGAGACCGGCGAGGTGATCGAGATAGAAGAGCGTGCCGACGTCGCCATCCGACAGCTTGAGAAACGGATGAACATCATTGAAACACTGAGAGGATGCGCGGCATGAGATCAACTCCGATAGCCGAGGTGGGTAATTTCACTGCAGTGCTGCAACAAATTAGCGAGCGGCTTGAGGCCCTCGAAAAGTGTGTCAGCGATATGAAGCAGTACGAGATCGATCACACCGAGATGCACCGGGTCTTGGCCGCTGCAACTGGTAAGAACACTGCCTCGGTACAGAAGACCCTGGCCCATGCAGTCACTGCACATCAGCAAACGATGGAGTTAGCCATACAGCATCACAGCCAGCAGGTTGCTGCGACACTGGCCGCTAACATCGACTCCACGCGTGACATGATTCAGGCCATGGTCGAGACCATCAATAATGCTACTGGACAGGAGATCGAAGTACACCTGCCCGATCAGCCGGAGCGCAAGCTACTGGACTACGACATCATTCGCGGGCCGAATAATCTCCTGTCTAAAATCAGAGAAGTTGAACAACAGTGAGTGATGGATCCTCGACGGTACACCTGACACCGAGCGGGTCACCGTTAGAAAGCGTCGGGGTCACTGTCTCTGCCGAGTACAGGTTCCAAACATCTATCGTTGAGGCTGATCCCGGTAACGGCAACTTCCGCATGGACAATGCGACGCCTGCCTCCGTTACCGAATTATTTATCTCCAGTACGACCGACAATGGCATCGACCTAAACAACATCCTCGGGCTCATCAGTGTTGGCGATCAGCTCTACATTCAGCAGGACAACGACGCAAGCAAGTTCATTCTGTTTGATGTCACGGCGAATGTGGACAATACCGGCTGGTTCTCAATAGCAGGTACGGCCAGTGTCAGCGGCACGATCTTCGACAACAATGCCAAGTGCCACATACTCATACTGTTCGGCGGCACTGGCGGCGCTGGCGGTGGTGATGTCTTTAAGGTAGGCACTCCGGTCGATAATCAGGTCGGCATCTGGACTGGCGACGGTACGATTGAAGGCGCTGTTGGCCTTATTTGGAGCGCAAATGGTTTTCTCGACGTTCGTTCGTCAACTTCACCGGGACTTGGTTCGGCTCAGACGGTAGCCACTACATTAGCGATGGCCGATGGCACGTTGCTGGCGGCTGTTGGCTTCGGCTCTTCTGCAGACTTTCAGATCACGAACTTCAATCACGGCGGTAATATACTCATTCAGGGAGAGGATGTTGGCGGAACTCTAATACCGTTCTTCACACTCGATCCCGATCTCCTGAGAAACCTGTCGGAAGTGCCGATCTATTTTGAAGGGCAAGCGGCAGCGGGTTTCGACTTCCTCAATCACGGACAGTTTTGGGTACGCGACGACTCGCCAACTACCCCGATGTTCACCAACAGCTTCGGGACTGACTTTGAGCTGAATGATGGCGACGTAAATGCGGGTGCGGGTGCGGCTGAGTTTCGGATCGCCGTCTTTGATGGATCGAATGACATCATAGGCGATGCCAATTTCACCTACGGATTAAACGGCAACCCTGAACAGATGATGATTCAGGTCGATACCAACACCATCAACGAGGTTGGCCTTCTCTTTCTTGATCCCAATAGTATATTCAATCCTGACGGTTTTGGAATCATGCCGGGGCAGGCCGGTTTGTTCGACGGTTCGCTGATCTTCACAGATGACCCGACTGATACTGTCAACAATCGCAACATGACTATGGTCAAGAACAATTCGGTGGCCTTTGGAAAAGGTTGTGCGGTAGCTGCTGGTGTTACTTTCCGATCAGAGTCAGCAGGCGCACTGGCGTACTTCCAGCCGCAGGACATTACCGGACGCGAGGAAACAAAAATCTCTTTCGTCGGTGAAGTCGGAGGTACAGGACATGAAGGCGTGTTCAGCATCGAAGGCTTCGCTTACGGTGATGCCGGTCTGCAATTCCATCGCATGGCTCACTTCGTCATTGACGCTGACTACACGCTACACACTGATCTTTTCGGCACACTGAATCTTGGCACATTAGGTGCTAACGCGCCTGTCTTGTCAGGTGACAATGCTGCAATAGGTTACACGCAGGCCAACGGTCTGGAGCTGACTGGTCAGGGTACGGACAACGATCTTGTTATCTTTGACGATGGTCACCAATTGTGTCTGAGCAAGCCTAGTGGTTCAGCCGGATTTAGATTCCACCAGCGGTTTTCGCCAACTAGGTTTACCGAATTTGAGCAGGGTAATCCCGACTTCTCTATCACCAGCGAAGCCAATGTCACAGACTTCTTGATCGGCGGCTACTCTGGTCTGCTTGATATTGCCAGTGATCTGACGGTTGAAGGCATCCGGCCCTCTGGCACCGTCGAGTGGGACAAGGGTGCTGACATTGCCAGCGCGACTACGCTGGTCCTGGGCTCAGACGGAAACTCGTTCGACGTCACTGGCACCACGGACATCGAGGCGATTAGCGCTAAGCCGATTGGCACAGTCATCATATTGCAATTTGACGCTGTGGCAAGACTGATCTACGACGCGACTGCCTTGGATTTAGATGGCGACGTGGATATGGTCCCTGAGACCAACGACACCATAGGATTGTATTGCTACGATGGCACCAACTGGCGTGAACTTTTCAGAACTGACGGTCAGGGTGTTCGTGTATCAGGCTCGATTGCCGATCAATCAATGGTGCGTGGCAACGGCGGGGCCAAACGTGTCCAAGATACCGGGAACCTCATTGGCGATGATGATGAGATTATCATGGCCGGTACCGTTATACTCCAGAGCTTCACCGATGCACAGTTGAACGATGACGGCAATTCTGTGAATACGAACGATGGCAAGGCCGCAGGCGCTATGGTGTTCAATAGCACTCAGGGTCACGCGGTCACGGCGCAAGGTTCGGGTTCTGGCGACGTCTGGAATGATGGCGTTGGTACTACAACCAACACGCCGGTATAGGAAACGATAATGCCAAGACAAGACCAACTAGGAATCAAGTGGTGGTGGTGCTGCCCGGTGTGCCTGTGGTCTGCGAACACCAAGAACAATGACAACGACAACGTGAAGTGTCCGAATTGCTTTAATCCCGCTCTCGACGTCTGCACGGATTTTGAGGTATTCAGGGAACTGAGATACGATGTCTCGGTTCGCAATGACAGGCAGCAAGTTGTGGCCGATGAAGTGCGGCAGAATCAAGGACGACCACCGGCCCCGCCTGACACAGTGAACACCGGAAACCAGGGTTTTAATTATCGACCGGGTGAGGAGCCCTTCCCACCATAATGGAAATCATATTCACATCGTATTGGGAAAGCGATCCTGGCATACCGCTGGTCGCGCCGGGTGAGGATCCGACGATTCGGATCCGGCGACTCGATACCAACGCACTCGTGGTCACTGATGCCGCGATGGATGAAGTCGGTGACGGCATGTTCAAGTTCATCTACTCCACGCCGGTCGAAGGCGTCCAGTTCTCTGCCCGGGCCGATGGGGATCCAACTGCGATAACCCAGGTTCCGGCGAGCGTTCGATATAACACAGGATCCGGTGACAACTTCGCGGCCGAGGTGTGGCAGAATGAAGGACTGGATCCGAACGAGCCGAAAGACATCACCGTCAATTCACCCACCGACATGGATGAAGACGTCGACCAGATCCACAAGGATTCTGTTACTGTCGGCGACACTACCACGCAGACCAGAACGTAATGGCCCAGGAATTCAATGCGTTCTCAGTCGCCACAAAAGGCTATGCGTGCGGTCTCGGTACGACCGGGTTCTTTGCCTTCGCAATCGCATCGAAGGGTTATATATGCGATGCTGAAGAAGTAGCAGTCCGTGGTGGTGACAGCTCTAAGGGTAAGTGGGCGAAGAAGCAGCTCGACACATCGCTGGCAACCATGCTGGCCCGGGAAGATGAAGAGGCGCTGTCCATCATCATCGCGATCAGTAGAAAGAGGCGACATTAATGGCAACATTGGCATCATGTATTCGAAAAGCTGGTAAGGCATTGAACGCCGGGGACGCCGCAACGATCCGCGAGATCTATGATGACCTACGCACGGAAGGTGGTCTTGCTCCAGAAGCAGCAGCTGATCAGGCTATCGGTGAGTACTTGGATACCCTGACAGCAGAACGGGCGGACATCACCGCTCAGGTGCGTGCACAGGGCGGTACGATGCCCGGGGACCAGACGGTCCGCTTTGCACCAGATAGTGGTATCGTCAAACGCACGGCCAAGAAGCTCAATATGCGTCGGATCCTGAGTGGACAAGAGAAGCTCGACATCACACCAACCACCGAGAGTGGCATCCCAATCATGCGTGATGTGGCACTTGCACTGCAGGAACGTGCCAAGGCCATCAACCCCGACCTCGAAGAGCAGACCGACGAGGCCAAGGATATCATAGCCACCACGATGGCCGATGAAGTAGAGGCTGCGATGGCTGAGACCGGACACGCCGGACACTGGTACAGCGACAAGCTGCGCAACGCCGTGGCCCTGGTAGCGGAGATCCACCCAGATCTCAAGGATCCTAACTCCCAGGCCATGTTCCTGGCAGCACTGGCGATCACTTCCAACGGCCAGCCGGTGTCTAAGAATGCGGAGATGGCTGAGGCACAGTATCAAGAGTACAAGCGCACCGGCAAATTCCCCGAGATTGGCTCAGGTAAAGAAAAGCAGGCCATGGTCAACGGGTTCAGAATGTTGAATGAGCTGCTCGATAAGAAAGGTCTCGATGCTACCCGGAAATTCCTGGCCACCGAGTACACTAAACGCGAGCTGATGGATCTCGGCTACGGCAATATCCTGTCCGGTGAGGGCACTGAGTTCGGTACTCACGGTAGTGGAATCTTTGGCCCCAAGATAGGCGCAGGCTTCTATCAGAACCTGATCGGCAACTTCAATCCACTCACTACAGACCGCTGGTTCATGCGCACCTGGGGGCGGATGGTTGGCAAGCTGATGCAGGATCCTTATTCCGACGCCAACAATAACCGCAGAGACAGGCTGCGTAAGGCTTTGTCCACTAAGAAAGGACAAGAAAAGTTGGCTGAATTAGGCTATAATAAGTTAAGTATGGCCAACGATACGACGCTGGCAGATATTGCGACCTATCTCCACATGCAATACATACAAACCAACTATGAAAACAAGGTGGAGTGGAATCAAGCGGCGAGAAATTTGGACAAGGGTCTCAACGAGACCATCGGTCAACCGTCAGGAGCAGGACACAGATCATGGATCAGAGAAGTAGTAGCGGAGGCCAGATCGATACTGGCTTCACGAGGTACGGAAGTAGACACAGCGACGTTACAGGCGCTGGTCTGGTTTCCGGAGAAAGCACTTTACACATTTCACGGAGTAGGTGATGCCAAAGCAACCCCAACAGATTATGAGCAAGAGTTCGCTCGAATCGCTGAAGAACGAGGTGTTGATTCAGCCACAATTCGAGGGATCCTACGAACAGAGACCGGACGACGACCAAGAGGAGTCTCTGGACCCGGGGAGCCTGAAGGATTCGACGCTCTTCGACAACCTATTGAACCGAGTAAACGAAAACTCGAACTTGTTCAGTCCGGAGTCGCAGCGATCCGGCGGACCGGTAGAAGCACTTACCGATCAGCAGTTCCAAAAAGGGCTGGATCTCTATTAGACGGCGCTGTTATATCAGTAATATTCAAGCCCCAGGCTTTTGCTAAAAACCAATGGGAGCGGGTAGGCCTATCCGCTCCCACCATCAATCAACTCGATACTGCCGCTGACGGAGCCATCCCCAGCGCGCAGGCTTTCACGCGTGCCATCACTGCAGCCAAAGAAGCACACCCAGATGGTGCAGCAGTCTATGTCTACCCACAGGAAGAATACGAAGGTGCTCGTCTGTACCTGACCGAAGACGGCATGGCTGGCTTCGCCCTGAAAGGCGGGGACATTGTATCGGTCTTCAAGCATCCGGATCTCAAGGCCCCGGGTGTCGTGCAATCGTTGATCTCACTGGCCGTGCAGGAAGGTGGCCGCAAGCTCGATGCGTTCGACACCATGCTGCCTCACTTCTATGAGATGCAGGGATTCAAGGTCGTGTCTCGGATACGGTGGGATGAAAATGAGATGCCGCTCGGGTGGGATAAGGAGCGCTTCGCTGACTTCAACAACGGCGAGCCCGACGTGGTCTTCATGGCGTGGGATCCGGGGAACTACAACCAGTACACCGGCGAGGGTGTGATGGCAGAGAGCTATGAGGGAGCCGTCGCTCGACAGGATGCTGCGGTCGTTGAAGACATGTATCCTGACCTGGGACCGATGCGACTGCGCATCGAGGACGACGCTGAAGAGCAGTTCGTCGATAAGCACCCGGAGCATCCGCACTCGCAGCTGTTCAAGATGGCTGTGACTATGGAGGATCAAGCCAACAACGCACCGAGCATTGTCCAGATAATTAAGGACAAGATTACGAACGCAGGTGACACTGCCATCGAGGCCAACCTCGCGTTGATCCACCGCAACTACCTCGAAGACTTTATGCCGGATGCACGGATGAGTGCTATCCGGGAATACAATCATGACATCCGCGAGATGGAAGGTCGCAAGGGTGAGCTGGTACAGAAGTATCAGCCGACCGCGCAGAAGATGTTCTGGCATAAAACTAGAAACAGGAAAGAGCATGCCCGCCTTGGTGAGGCAATGCACGCTGCCACCATCAACGGGATAGATCCCAGTGAGGAATACAAGGCACTGAAGAAGCGCGAGAACATGACCGAGGCGGATAAGAAAGCCGACACCCTGCGTCGTGCTGAGTACAAGATCCTGAAGGATTACTACGACACCCAGCTCACCCAGGATTCACGAGATCTGTTCGTCGAGGTGCGCGATCAGTACAGTGATCTGCGTAATAATATGGAGACTGCGATCATGCAGCGCATCGAGGACGCCGTGGCTAGCGACATGGCCAAGCGGGCGTTGCGGTTGGAGATGCGCAAAATGTTCGAGTCTGGCCGGGTGCAGGGTCCGTACTTCCCACTTGATCGCTGGGGTGACCAGTGGGGTGCAGCCTATAACGAAGAAGGCGAGATCTATTCGTACAGTAAATTCGATACCAAGTCCGAGCGGGTCGCGTGGCGCGAGGCCATGGAAGAGGCCGGATTCACTGTCAAGGACGGCAAGAAAATCACATCTGATATGGGCCAGCTGCAGGCACTGGACCCTGAACTGGTAGCGCGCCTTCAGAAACTGACCTCCGGGTTACCCGAGAGCGATTCCATCGCTGACGAGATCTATCAGATGTACCTGCGCTCACTACCCGAGATGTCGATGCGCAAGCACTTCATCCATCGTAAGGGTCGCATCGGATTCAGCGAGAACATCCTGCGGTCCTACGCTGGCCAGACATTCCATGGCGCTACCCAGATCGCACGCATGGAGCAGCAGCCAAAGCTCGAACGTGACATGGTCAAACTCAGAGAGCAGGCCCAGGCTGCAGAGGCGATGCGTGACGAGCACTCCGACTGGGCCGTGCCGATACTCAATGAGATGGACAAGCGTCATGGGCTGGCCATGAACCCACCGAAGTCAGTGGTCGCGAGTAAGCTGACCAACCTGGGCTTTGCGTGGATGCTCGGTGTGACCCCGGGCGCGGCCATACTGAACCTGTTCCAGACACCCATGTTCGCGATGCCGACAATTGCTGCCCGTAAAGGGAATGGAGCCGTGAAGACCACGGCTTATTTCTTGAAAGGAATCGCCGAGTATTTCAGTACCCGGATCGGTGGCTACAAATCTAAGCTGCGTGATGACGAGCTGGCCGCTTACGTCTGGGCTGAGAAGACCAATATCCTGACCAATACCATGTCACATGATCTGGCGGATCTGATTGAGAAGGATGACACCGCGTACGGCCTGCGTCGTAACATCATGACCGTGGTCTCGTACCTGTTCCACCACACTGAGCAGGCTAACCGCAGTGTAACTTTTATGGTCGCTTACCGGCTCGCGCGTGATCGAGGACTCAGTCACAGCGAAGCGCAGTACGATGCCGCGGATCTCAATGACCGCAGCCATTACGATTACTCGACCAGCAACCGCCCACCGATCATGCAGAAAGAAGCGGCCAAGATCGTGCTGTTGTTCAAGAACTACGGCGTGCACTCCACCTACCAGATGGCTCGCGCACTGAAGGATGGATACTTTGCCCAGAAAGATCTGCCCATCGAACATCGCAGGGAGGCCCGCCGCAAGCTCACCGGGATCCTGATGATGACCGGTTTACTGGGCGGCGTATCCTCGCTGCCATTTGCATGGGTGGTCGAGACCATACTGAATGCAGTCTGGGGTGACGACGACGAACCGATGGACGCGGGCGCAGAGTTCCGGGTGTACATGATCGAGCAGGGCTTCAGCTCGGAGCAGGTCGAGGCACTGCTAACCGGTGGCTGGGATGCAATGACCGGTACCACCATGTCGAGCAGGATCTCACTGTCATACCTTGGCCTGGGACGTGAGTCCATGTACCCGCTGGAGGGCAAGGACGCAGCACTACACTTCTTCGAGGAAATGATTGGCCCGGTGGGCTCCATACTGGTGACGTCGCCGCTACAGGGTCTGCAGGATGTCAGCGAGGGTCGTTACGAGCGGGCCATCGAGCGGGTCATACCCAAATTCATGCGAGATCCAATGAAGGCGGTCCGCTATGCCACCGAGGGTGCACTGACCTACGCCGGTGAGCCGATACTCACACCCGAGCAGTTCACCAATAAGGATCTGTTCGTGCAGTCAATCGGACTGGCGCCGTCTCGACTGACACAGCGCTACGAGCAGAACCGTGCGTTCAGGAATAGAGAGCAGAAGTTACTGGATCGATACAAGCAAATCACCAACCAGTACTGGATGGCCCTCGAACTGGGGGATCCAGCTGCACGTAAGGAAGCCTTGAAGGCTATGCACAAGTGGTCCCTGGCCAACCCACAGCTTCCGATCAACGCTGAAATGCTTGAGCGATCCTCTCGGTCCCGGGCGCGCATGAGTCAACAGGTCTACGGCGGCATCGCCCTCGACCCACGATTAGACTTCCAGATCCGGAAGGATCTGACTTACCTCCCGGTCGAAACCGGTGAGCCATTCCCCAGACCTGCAGGTGTTAAATAATGTTAGACGTCCCACAGTTCCGTGAATTGATAATCAAGCCCGCGCTCACCGTTGTTGATGGATACTCTCTGGCTGCTGACGAGCTGGTACTGGGTACCGCACTACAAGAGTCCCGGCTGATATATATCAAGCAGCTCGGCAGTGGCCCAGCCCTCGGTGTATTCCAGATGGAGCCCGCCACCCACAACGATATCTGGGACAACTATCTCGCGTATCGTGAAGAGCTGGCCGCTAAGGTCATCAGCCTCGCTGCGCCGAATGGTGATCGACCATCATCCAACGAGTTGATCGGTAACCTGTGGTACGCAGCAGCGATGTGCCGGATCCATTACATGCGAGTGCCGGACGCACTGCCCGAAGCAGGTGACATCCCCGGGCTGGCCGCGTACTGGAAAGAGTTTTACAATACCTTCGAAGGTGCCGGTACCTCGGAAGAGTTTGAGGAGAACTGGTTCGCAAACATGGGGAGCAACTGATGAAATGGTTTATAGTTCTACTCGCTCTTTTTGCGTTAAGCGTAGAGGCCTCGGGCCGGGATGATGATAATGACAACAACACCAATTCAAGCGCTGAGGGCGGCGATTCCTCGGCCACATCAGAAGGCTCTACTATCAGCATCGCTGGATCCAGCGGCGAGGATAATTTCTTCGCGTTCTCAACCTCGTTTCCTCAAGCTTCTGGTTGCTTCGGAGGAGTACAAGGAGGTGCTGGCACAAGCGGTAGCGGAGGTGGTTTCTTTGGGATGCACTTCATTAATCATAACTGCTGGACCTCTGCACTTGCGGAGGCTGAGTCAAACGTCGATGTACGATCTCGACTGAAATGCGCCGGTAAGCATTTCCGAAACGCGATTGCCTTTGACCACAAGGGCGACTCCGGCGACAAGCAGATATTCTGCGTCACCTACATGAACGTCAAGTACGCAGGTGAGATCAAGCATCTCAAGGCCCAGGTCGAGAGCGCCATGGAATTGGGTGAGCTAATCCCGGCAACTGGTGACATGATGATAGCAGCCAACGTCACCCAGGAAGAGTTTGAAGAGCAGGCCCAGCGGGTCGAGGACAAGAACGCTCAGCAACAACATCAAATCGAGGATCTGGAACGCCGTGCCCAGGAAGCTGAAACCCGGGCAGCGCAGGCCGAGCAGGCACTTCAGCAAATACAACAGAAACAGGTAAGCAAAAAGCAGGCGCTTCAACAACTCCAACAGCAGGTGCAACAAGACTATGTCATCGTCGAAGAATAAGCATTGGAATTTCATCCGCGAAGGCTGGCCGGTCATCGTCACAATCGTGGGCATCAGCTGGGGTATCGCAGCGTTCGTAGCCGACGCCTACATAGCAGGCATCGTGGAGCGTGAGTACCAGAAGAAGGTGCGGACCGAGCCGATAATCGCTGCCATCAAGAATGACATCACCAAGATCAACGGAACCCTGATCACACTCAGTGGCAATGACATCGAGATCCGCGGCCAGCTCAACACGGTGGTCAGCAGACTCGACACACTAATCAGCATTCAATTGCAGGACTAGTCATGGATCTTTGGAGCATTGTAAAAAAGGTCGGCACCGGCCTCATCAGCGCTGCTGTCCCAGGTGGTTCGTTAATTATTAGTGCCATCAACGAGTTCCTGCCTGACAAAGCCAAGCTACCCGAGAACGCCACCGGTGCGCAGGCCCAGGATGCACTGGCGTCACTACCGGCAGAGCAGCGGGCCCAGATAATGGACCGGCAGTTCGATATCGAGGAAACCCAGATCAAGGAATCCTATGCATCCAACCGGGCGATGCTCGAAGCCGACGCGATAAGTCCACACACAACTCGGCCCTACATCGCCAAGCATTCATTCCACGTGGTCGCGTTCACCAGTGTGGTAACTGTCAGCCTGTGGGCATACGGTATCATCAAGGCTGATACTAAAATGGTCGAGACCATCGTCAACGGCTGGCCATTCTTGCTGGCCGCTATAGGTCCGTTGGTAGTGTTACTGCAGGCGTACTTCGGGGTGTTGAAAACGGAGCAAAAGAACAAGCTCGATGCTGCTAGTGGTAACTCTCAACCCGGCGGAGTTGCAGGGTTGATCTCAGCGTTTATGAAGAAGCGTTAGCGTCAACCCACTTCCAGCCAATAGTCCATCGACTCCAAAACTGGTTCCACCTGTTTGGCCGAACAGTTACATGGATCGTTAAGTTGGTACCACATACTTCCCAGCGACCAACTGTTGGTGGCATTCCTGAAAATACAAAATCAGGAGAAGGAGCAGACTTGTCGTCACTCACGATGCCACTCCCAGCTCGACAGCCAGCAGACCCTCTTCGGTTTTCTCTTCAAAGAACTTCTTGATCACAGCCACGTTGACCACGTGTCGGCCAGCCAGTGTGTAGGTGGGGAGTTCGAACAGACCATCTTTAATAGCCCGGACAGCTGCGCGTCGGTTCTTGTAACCCAGCACCGCGGCGACTTCTTCCATCTCCATATAGGGTAGATCTGCCATCTTTTATATTGCTCCATATTGCGTTAAGCTGCACATTTTAGCACACGTTTGCGCATGGCATTAAGCATTCTTTCTTGCCCATCGTCTTTCTCATCGAGGCCCAGTATGACATCATCGTCCGCAGTACCTTCGGTAATGATGTGATGAATAACTATATTGCGACCCTTCCGACGGTGGCCCCCGGTGAGACGGGCGTTGGCTTGTTGATAGAATTCAAGATTCCAGTTCAGCCCGAACCAAATAAGATTTTCGGCGCCAGAATGCTGGAGGTTGCACCCGTGCCCAGCACTGGCCGGGTGGAGCAGGAGCGCGTCAGTCTTACCAGCGTTCCATCGATCCTCGCTGTGGGTATCGGTGAGAACATCCCAGTTAATCTTTGTCTTGGTCAGCGCGGTTTTGATTCGCGCGAGGTCCGACTTGAAATTGTAGCAAATCATGCAGGGGCCATTGATATCCTCAAGGATCTCCAGAAGCACGTCGATCTTCCCGTCATGGAACGGCACCCACGCGGGGGCTTTTGTATACACGGCGCCATTGGCGAGCTGCAGGAGTTTTCCGGCCAGTACCCCGGCGTTAACTGCGGTGATGTTCTGATCCTTAATCTCGACTATGTAATCGCGCTCCAGCGTGCGGTACTGATCCCGTTCTTCGGGGGTCAGGTATGCAGGAATATAGTTCCGTACGATGGGGGGCAGCTCCAGATAGTCCTGCTCTCTAAGCGACAGGCAGATATCGCTGAGCTTATCCATGATCTCCTCTTCGGCATGCGCCTTCGGTCGCCACTTGAACTGGTTATATCCCGGCGGGTCGAACCAGCGATCTCGGAAGGCTGTCAGAGTCTTGCCGAGCCGTACCCCTTTGTCTATCAGGTAGATCTGAGCCCATAGGTCCATGAGGCCATTCGGCCTGGGAGTACCCGTCAGCTCGATGCACGGGCCGAACAGCTGCCGGACCTTCTTCAATGCCAGCCAGCGCTTGGATCCTTTCTGACCACCGGACTTGAAGGCCGTGCTCTCATCGATGACCAGCATGTCCCAGCGCCACCGATGCAGCACCTTGCGTTCCTGCACGTGCAGGTCGACGAGCCACTTGGTGTTCTCCCGGTTGATGGTGTAGATGTCAGCGTCAGCCTTGATGCCCTGCTTGCGCTGCTTTTCGTTGCCGATGCAATGCGAGATCCGCAGGCCCTGCGTGTGGGCCCAGGTGTTGATCTCATCTCTCCATGTTTTTCTGGCGACGCGCAGCGGGGCGATCACCAGCACCTTCTCAACCTCCAGCTCCTGAAGCAGTTCTAGTATGGCGGTGAGCAGGATGACAGTCTTGCCCAGACCCATGTCCACCCACAGCGCGCAGCCTGGGCCATCGTAAACGGCCTCCTTAACGAACTGGGTAGCGTGGTGCTGGTACTGGCGGAACTCGACCAGGGATCTAAGTGTGGATCCTGAGGATGTCTTTACATCGTTGGTAGCTGTCACAGAAGTGTGCCTCCTGACCGGCTGCTATCAGCCTGTCGTACTCGTCCAGCTGCAGCGGGCTGGCCTCGCCATCCGGATCCTTGAATTCTATCCACACGGTGCGCTCCTTCATGAATACCCGGTCGAAGGATCCTTTGCGGCCTGGGGTCACTATTTTCTTGATGTACCACCCGTGCTCCTCAGCTGTCCGGACGCTGTCGCGCTCGATTTTCTTTTCTATTCTTGGCATGATTCCTCATCAGTCATCTTTCCGATATCGCTTGTGGCGGAACCCGTCGGCCGAGACCGGCAAGCCCTCGTAACAAGCAGGTAGATTATCGCACATCAGGTGAGCAGCTTCCTCGACCGAGCCGAAGTTCATTTGCGGTTCCATGATGATCTCATCGTGGATGGTACCCAGTATCGGGTAGCCATTCGCCTCGACCTGCTCGCAGCCGTACACCATGACGTCACGAGCTGCGCCTGAGGCTGCGTTCTCGGTGAGCCTGCCGCCGTACGTGTTCACACGGCACCACTGGCGCGTGTAGGTGTCGATGCCGAGGTAGGTCAGCTGACCCTCGATATTTATTTCGGGTTTGTAGTAAGCGATCCTGCGTCCGCTCGGCAGCTTCATGTAGAGCCAGTCGCCTGCCGTGCCGAACAGGATGCGATTGGTCTTGAACACTTTACCCGGGTGCGTCACCGCAGCGATGGCATACTCTTCGAGGTTGTACCACAGCTGCTCGATCTTCGGGTTGGCATCACGCCACTCGGAGACGATTACCATGGCGCGCTCCTTGTCGATGTCGATGCCGAACTTCGCCGCCATCTTGGTGAACGCCTTGTGGCCACCCTGATACCCGCAGGCCAGCTCCCCTGTCTTGCCGGTGAATCGTTCGTCCGGGTGGGTCTTCTTCATGTTCATCAGGAATTCGAGATCTAGTGGCAGACGATTCATCTTGGCGCCGGTGTACTCATACACCTTGCCATGGGTGCGGAAGATCTCCAGCTTGTCTTCCTGCCCAGCCAGCCACGCGGTGATCCGGCCCTCGATGGACGAGTAGTCGAGGCACAGCAGCTCGTGACCTGGGCCCGCGATCAGCAGGCTGCGGATGGTAGACGACAGTATGTGCATCGGGTTCTTCTCGTACAGGGTGTGGAGCCACTGGATGTCACGCGCCTCACAGGCCTCCAGCGCCACGTAGGCATCCGATATCAACGGCCGCATCAGGTTCTGCAGCTGCACGCCAAGCGACGACCAGCGTCCTGTGTTGGCGCCGTAGTACATGAACTGTCCGTAGAGACGCTCGTCACTGCACACCTGTCGCTGAATAGCATCGAGCTTGGCCACGGCCTTCAACTCGTGCAGTCGTCTGCAGCGCACCACGGTCTTAACGTCAGCAGGTATGTCTGGATCCGCCAGTGCCTTGATCATGGTCTGCTCCTGCAGGTTCGGCATGGGATAGCGCTCACGGATCCACTCGCCGAGCTTGCCGGTCTGACTGGGATTGAACCCCGAGATCTCGATACACTTTTCGCGCAGGATCTTCTTGTATTCGTCGCGCAGGAATTTGACGTTGGCCACCCCATCGAGGTCGACCCGGATCCCGCGCATGTTAATGCGCTGGTCCATCATGTAGACCTGCCGCTCATGTGGCGGCAGCTCTGGAATTATTTCATCGATAGCACGCTCAGCTTCGACGTCGTCGATGCAGTACTGGTACATCTCATAGAACCGGTCCGGAGAATTCCACGGGGTCCATCGATCCTCAGGGTTTTCCTTCGACGGCTGGCGGGTCTTGATCACCTGCATCATCATCATGCGGCCATCTTCATTCTTCTGGTGTGGAGACTTGAGCACGGTAGATACCTTACCCAGTGCCCGGGGCAGGCCGTGCACCGCAGCCTTGGCCATGGTGCACACCCACTGTTCGATTGTTGTCTTGGGGAAGTTGACCTTCTGACCGGGTACACCGTTGAGCATGGTGCGCTCGAACTCACTGTTGTGGGCCCTCATCTCACCGCCCTCGCGGGCATGGGACTCCAGCTCAAAAGGAACCTGGGTACCGGGAATGAACTCACCGCCTTCGATCTCATGGAGGGCATGCATCCACTCGATCAGTTCGGTAGGCAACCCATCCACTGGCACCCAGGTTGAAACAGGCTCATCGCCAAACGCAAAACAGACGCACAGTAACTCCGTGCTGTCGTCCTCCGCATAACGATAGAGCCCGCACTGCTTGAGATTGACTCGTGAGAACGACTCAATATCAACGTGACAGATATCCTCGCGCATTAATCTTTGAGGAAATCGTCCTCATCATCATCGTCTTCGAGGATGTCCAGCTCTTCATCGATGTCAGGCGGTGACACTCCGAAGCGGTCGCCGTCCTTGACGAACTGGACAATGCGCAGGTTCGAGTTGATACGCTTACCGAACTCGTTGTCCATGGTCCACAGGGTGATCGACGCATTGACGATACAGCCCGCATACGGAATCGCAGGCTCGACACCATCGACGATGGTCAGGGTATTGCGACCCCGGTCGGCGATCAGTGGCGGCGTGTTGATCTTGGCCGCGGTGCGGATGAAGTACATCCCCTCATAACCGTCGTACTCCAGCGGCGGCTTCTCGTCTTCTGCCAAACCGTAGCAGTGGACGACTGTGGCCGGGATTTTCTTCGGCCACATCTCATCCCCGATCTCATTCGCAATGGACTCGATCTCTGCGATTATCTTGGCGTGCATTTTGTCCGACGGATCCATCAGGAAGGTGGCCTCGAAACGGGGCTCCTGATCCTTGCGGAATGAGCGGGCTTTGAACAGCCGCGGGAACGACAGGCGTACATTCTTTAACTTAATTACATCACTTGTTGGCATTACTCTTCTCCAGCGCTTTGCGCTTCGTCATCATCATCTAACTCAGAAATATCCGCGGTGATCGCAGAGCGTGGATCCGTAGGTGGAGCCAGCTTCGGTGATCCCGGGGGTTTACGAACATGGTCCGTCATAATTTTATGATCCTTACCCAGCAGCTTCTCAGCCTGGGTGGGACTGATCATGGTTTGCTTGAAGATATCCTTGACCTTCAACTTGGTTTTACGCAGTGCAGCTTCCGCCTTAACAGCGTCGCGCCACGCACGGTTCGAGCGTCCCGCTACCAGTTTCCAACTGGGGGTGCCCACAGCACGGCCTGCCTGAATTTCTGACAGCACGCGCCCCTCGATGTCATTACACCAGCTGCGCATCAGACTAATGACGTCCATGCAATTCGCCAGATCGTCGTTGGTCATCAGGTCCGGATCCTTGATCGACTCCATGTCGTCCAGTTCATCCAGCATCTGCGCCATCAGCCACTCTTTACGGTGGCCACAGGTGTCCCGAGCCTTACACCACCGGCAATGCTCACCGGGTTGAAACGGTGCGTTCGGCTTCAGTGCAATTTCAGCGGTAGGCTGAACCTTGTCCCGGGCCCATAGCAGGATCTCTTTCAACGAGACCGTGGCCTCATCGATGTGGTCGAGCCGGGGCTGACATATATTGAACTTGAAGGTTTCAATATCATAGAGGTGACCGAAGTCCTGAAATACACCAAGGCCATACCCCCACATCTGCGGGTTGTTCTTGATGTAGACCTTCACGCCCTGCCCGAATTTTAAATCGGTCAGGTTGCACAGGCCATCATGGATCCGGATATCATCCGCAGTGCCGTAGCCACCCGGTACCCAGGCATCGTAGCTGACGCGCTCTTCGATGAGTACGTCACCCTCGAACTCCGCCACGTAATCCAGAAAGAACTGGACGTGACGTGCGAACTCAGCATCGACCGTGAAGCGCTTGCAATGGCTCACCAGATCTATGTAGGTCGTGGCAGGTACATTGTTGAGGCGGCACAGCTCCGACACGTGGTGGGCAAACGTGCCCTCGTCAGCGTACTCCGTGGGTGCATCCGGCAACCCCCGGCACAGCAGCACCGAGCCCGGGCACTCCAGCCAGCGCTCCATCGCCGACGGGCCCAGCTCGGAATGGTCGTCCGGCTTCTTCAGCAGATCCTCGTAGGTTACGAGTTCCATGTCACTCTGCCAGCTTGACGTCACACTCGTCGATCACCTGCTTGTACTTCGATGCGGGCAGGTTACCGATGGTGCTGGCGCCATGGCTCTTCAGGATGGACTTGGCCTGGGCCGGAGTGGTGGCCTTCTGCAGCTCCTGCAGTTTGGCGCGTACCATCTCCTTGGTGTACTCCGGATCCCCGACGTCTTCAGTACCGACTCGTTTCTCATTTGACTTCTTGGTCGAGGATTTTTTCGGCGGGGCTTTTTCTTCGGCCGGGGCGGCGACAGTGCCTCCCCCTGCTGCGATGGTTTCAAGAGCTGCAGCTATGCGCTCAAGCGTTGCTTCAATTGTCATGCGTTTTGTTCTCCTAAAGTTTACAAGTACAGTGCGTCGGCGTCTGAGGAAACCACACGTATGGAGTTCCCCTGCAGACGGCCAGCACACCACTATCGTCATCCTCGACCACTTCACAGTGGCCAAAGATCTCACGAAGCGTTCTAACGGTGCAGTAGCTGCACTCGTTATAAGATTTAAGTATGAAGCTGAAGCCCGGGAGGGCAATCGCTTCACAGCCTTTAACGAAATTAGGATCGAGATTCTTTTGCCAGCGTACTGGGTGACGAACTAGATCGTTGCCCCCATGACGCAAGAATTCTGTGTTATCCATGCTCATTGATATTCACTCCCTGCTCGTTGTTCATTGACTTCATTTTTTCGTTGGCCTCTTTCTCAGTGTCAAATGGACCAGCGGTAAAGTCGAGTCGGTTATCCTCGATCTGTTCCCAGACACACCAGCCGACCCGGTCGTGGTCGTAGGCCACCCGGTATAAATGGAACCCGGTAACCTCGTCGTCTTCATTCATGACACACTCCAATTGCTGCCTGCATGATCTCATCGAAGTCAAAGCCACCTCGGTTCAACGCCTGCCGGATGGTGATGTCTTCTATCTCTTTCGTCGACAGCCAGTGCGGCTCGACTCGTTCGTCATTGTAGGTAAAAATATATTCTGTAATCTTGACGCGCTCCTCGATGAGCGCTCTGCCTAATTCAGTGATGCGGTAGAGCCCGGAGTGTTTTGTTTTTGAATCAGGATCAGGCGACTTGGCTTCAGTGACTCCGAATTTTTGCATGTGTCCCCACTGATTAGTCCGTAAAGTGTACCGGCTTCCTTTGGCCTGGGTTTCAACCCATGAATCCTTGGATTCGTGATACAGCCAGATCAAGGACTTTGCCATCGGCACGCCAAATCTCCGGGCATAGACCTTCCCTATTCGATCACAGACAGGACAGATAACTCCACCGGGTACGATCCAAGTGTCATCCTGCCACTGTGTTCTGCGGTCGGCAAGCTCACCCATTTATTTGATCAGCTCCACGGTAAAGTACGACAGCATGTACGGTAACCCGACCAGCCAAAAATAAATTTTCAGCAAATCGTCGATCCAGTGCAGTTCATATATTAGTCTGTCCCACTTGCTCATTTGACTGCCGTGCACCCATCGGTGCCGACCTCGGGAGCGTTGCCACCATCCCAGTCTTTCAGGAACAGCTGCGCGTTCTGCATGGTGTCAAAACAAATGCGGGCGCTGTACCCAGTCTCATCGAGACCGACGCACACGCCGCAGGTGTATATGTACCGGTGAACCCCACAGATCAGCCCATTGATCTCACGTAGGTCGGTGTAGCCGTGACCCTCAATCATGGTCCGGGTTTCTTCATTCATCATCGCTCTCCTTACATTCATCGCAGGTGAAAGGATATCCCTGCGGCTCATCGGGAGGATTGCCACAGCAAATCTGGCAGATCTCACCCGCTACAATTGCCTCAGCTATATCACCCACGGTGTGCCTCCCACCAGTCTTCGATCTCATCAAGGGCCCAGCGCAGATTGCCACCGGTCAGGACAGCGTAGAGCGCGAAGAAGTAAGCTACTAAAAACAGGGCTTCAATCATGACCCCTCCGCAGGAACGCAGGGATCACGAGATGGTCATCCTGATCCCAGTCTATATTCAAGTCCAAGGTCACCTCGTCCAAGTCACGGTCGACGTTGGCACCCTTTTTTAATTCATCCTGCACGTCCCGGCCCGGTGAGAATGCTCTGTCACGGGATGCATTGGGATCCACGGGTGTGATAGTGTCGTCGTCGTCGTCATCAACGCGCCGACGCCTATCATTAACGCGTCGATTTTGATCAGGGGTATAAATCATACTTGGCACTCCGTATAGAACTGTGAATTGTGGTTGTTGAGATCGTACTGCGGAACCTGGGCCCACCATAGCAGGTAGTGCACAAACTCGTGGCGCAGGTGGTTGCTCTGGTTCTGCTGCAGATCGTAGTCGGTTATCCGGATATAGCGCGTGTCATAATTGATGTACGCGGTGACCTGTAACGAGCCATCGATCAGCGGCATGTTTGACTGGGCCACATACTCGATGACCAGCTTCGGATCCGGCGGGGCGAGGCCGACGCAGGCCTGCACATCAAGCCAGACCTGATCGATAATATAGAGCCACGGCCCGGGTAACTTGCCCGGGTCGTAGTTGACGGTGAAGCGCTCGTTGCGCTCCTGATAGTTCCCAGTCCACCCAGGCCAGCCGTAGAAGGCGCCATCGCCATTGCTGGGACCGGTGTTGCTTGTGGTACTGCAGCCCGTGAGCAGCAGCGCGAGGACCACCAGCAGGATGGTGAGGATATCGAGTTTTAACATACTCATGGCAGATCCCTCTTTTTGGCACTGTACAAGTAGGTGACCGATGAGGCTATTGACTGAGCCAACGCCTCCGCGGTCTTCGGCTCATTGCCTTGCCTCGGGTGTTGGTTGTGCTCCAGATCAACGTGAAGCTCGTACAACAGCTCCCCCTCGCCATCCTTGATGACTACGATGATGTCGTTCATGACATCCACGTCCCGGTGACGTAGGTAAACAGGATCCAGATCACGAGCGGGAACAGCCAGTCGCTGATATGATCATACGTGTTGAAGAGCAGAAACTTTCTCATGATGGCTCTCCCGGCAGGTGGACGATGAGACCTTTGTTCTTCCAGTAGTTGTTCGACACGAAGTCATGCAGATCCTTGTAGAAGACAGGGTTGCCACTGATCCAACTGGGCCTGCCGTTCAAGGTGCCCTTAAAGGCGTCGATGCTGAACTCGAAGCTCGGCTCTTCTTGCATCCGGGCACCGGTGCCATTCTCTCTGGATGGCTTCCAGACGCTGCTGAGGTTGAAGCCTCGCATAGGGGAGGTGTCGATGGTGAAGTGGCCGAACTTGTCGTCCTTCATGAAATCGAAGTATTGGTCGGCGTGTCGGATGATGGTGAAACCATGGCCCAGCAAAAATTCCTGGGTGGCGTCGACGGATTCCTTCACGGTCTCGTGCTGGGTTAAATCGATAAAGAGTTTCATGTCAGCATCCCCGTGTCCTTCTTGGGAGCAACATCAACCTTGGGCTCTTTAGGCTCAGTCACGTCCCCACATATTGAGTGGGTGTGGTACATACAATAGAGGTCTTGATAATCCTCAGGCGTGGGTAGCACGATATTGGGGTCGCCCATCAGGGCATGCAGTAGTAGCAGTACAGTATTCATAGCGTTTTCTCATAGCGTTAGTTGGAAAAAAGAAGGTTTAGGGTGTCAGCCGGGTCATTTGGCCGACTCGACACCCACCACCCACACCACAGACACGCGCCCATGATTGGTCTTCACTGGTATTTATGAACGCCCCAGTAGCAATCAACTTCCGCCATGGCGATCTTGCAAGACAAAATAAAACAGGCGGTGCCCTTAGACTGACACCGCCAAACATCAGGCCCATAGCGTCACACACGAACAGGGCCAGAAGAAGAAAAAGGTGAGCGCGTACCCGGGGAACTGGACCGGATACACGCTCGGGTTGTGCCGCGATACGCAAGGAACTACGCGGCGACTTTGAGGCCAACCAGATTACTGAGAAACTGATCAGTGATCTGAGTACGGTCAGCGATAAGGTTGTGGTTGATGTTCTGACCAACAGGCTTCAGGGCCTGGGTCACACAGTTGCGTATCAACCATGCAGATTTGCCCCATTCGAGGTGCTCTTCGAAGGTAGGCTTGTCCCACTCATTGATGGCTTTGGACAGCTGTGCGCCACTGAGGCCACCTTGACGGTAGATCTCGACCAGTGCAGCATCACCACCACGGGGATTCGGAAATTGGTAAGCCTTGTAGGCCTCGAACTGATCCGCGCGTTGCTCAGCCAGCATCGGGATTAAGCCCACGGCTTTCGAGATCAGCCCGGGCAGGCGACGATGGATGTTGGTGGTCTGCTTGGTAGCGATGCTACCGATGGTGCCGCTGAAAGCGAGGTTGCTGCAGACGAAGATCTTGTCGCCCAGTACCAGCTCACGCCTCAGTGACTGATCGTGTGCACCGCGCAGTCCGACCAGCAGCTCGTAGCCTGCATCATTCTGACGCCATTCAGATACCTGCATGTCTTCGCCGGTGTTCTCGACGGTGACAACAGTGCCGGTGGCCTCGTCGCGGGGAGCGATGGCCAAGGCACCAAAAAATTTCTGGTGGTCCTTGGTGACTTCGAGGTCACGTTCCAGCACATTAAAGCCGACGCGATCCAGAGCGGACTCGACATCTTCGACATAGGTGTGGAAAGGATACGGGCGATGGAAACGGCCTCGGCCTTGTGGGGTTTCGATCTGGCCTAATTGAGCCAGGGTCAGGTGCGGATTGCCTTCATGTGAATAAAGTAATGACATTTTCAATCTCCTTGCGTTGCGTTAGTTGCGTTAAAAAATTACTACACCTAAAGTATAGCTCATCTCCATATAAAGTGGTACCATATTTTGCCAATAAATCAGAGGATCCACACCGATGCGACCCCCACTTTTTTGGCCTATAACTCCTCTGACTGAAAGGCAGAGTAGAAAATTTGATCACGCATTCAATAACGCGATTGATCAAGCCGGTAGTATCGGCAAACTGGCACCCAGGCTATCAGCTCACAGCGGCGAATACATCAGCCATCAGGCTATGCGTAACTGGCTGGTTGACCGCAAGATCCCATTTCAATGGGCCCTCGTGATGGAGGACTACACTGAGGGTACTTCTAATTTCTTCGATCTGATACCGTGGCTGCTACCGCGAACGGTGCAGTGGCACGACAGACTCATGACCGAGCAACAAAGGGAGTCGGCTTGACGCCACTCGCTAAAAAATTATTATGGGTGCTGACCGCAGTCGCTATACTGTTCGTCGCTCTCGAAATCACCGCTGATTTTCAGCTTATTTTAAACACATAGGAGATACACCATGCTCGGAATGATTGCCATCATTGTCCAGAACAATGAACTTAAAAATACCTGCCAGATAGTGAAGGAAATAAAACCGGGTGAGAAGTACCTCGTTAAATTCCTGAACGCTCCCACCTTCAGTCGCGTGTGCACCACTGAAGAGATCCAGCAGTGGCTGCTGTTTCAAACTCAGGACGAAGCCAATGCTTGGGTGAAGAATTCCCGGACGCCAGCGCCCGAGTCGAGACCACCAGCACCCCCGGCAGCTGCAGGGGGAAACGGAGTAGGGGAAGACACCCCACCAAAAAGTCCAGATCCAAACGCCGGAAAAGGAGATGAAACAGAAAAGCCTGAGCCACTTGCTGCTGTCACCCCGGGTGCGCCCGTGACCAAAGAGGCTATGGAGAGAGCACTGGAGCCTGACCATCCCGGTGGCCAGGATCCTGAGCCTGAAGATGACAAGCACGGTAGACAATCATGATGCGTCGGCAGGGTCCACAGTGGGTCAGCATCACTGCAGAAAACCAGCCGTTCGGTGCCACGCTCAACACGGACCACATCACCAATATCCGATGGCAACCCCAGCTCAAGCCCACCAAACCCGGTGAGCCAATGCAGGCGGTCGAGGGGATGTTCGAGGTCATCATCGCACTGGTAGATGGTGCACATACGCTCATCTTCGACAGCCAACAGAAGGCAATGGATGAGTATTTTCGTCTGCACAATGAAATCAGGGGAGTGCTGCAGGATGACTAACTTCGTCAATTTTAAACTCAATGTGGACGGGGGTTCCATGCGCACGTTCCTCGTGAACGTGTCGCACATTGTGCACCTGAGCCTGTACCCGCTGCCCGGGGAGTACGCTGCCATCGACCGCAAGACGGGTGAGCAAAAAGCTGTGAGCGCTGTCAGGCTGGTCCTGACGATGAACCAGTCCACGCTGCTTGATGAACTTGTTGATACGGATCTGTCCGATGATATCTACCGGAAGCTGGATATCCTCATATCGTCTGACGATGGAAACCTACTTGTGGGATGCCTGCTGAAACATAACGATATGTTAAAAGATGAGGCGTTCAGAGAGCTACCAGTACTTAATGAATTGAATCAGGGGTAGGCAATGCGAAAGCTTCGGATTTCACGAGGCAAGCATCGCTTAAACCCTGCATTACGCAACGGAGAAACGGACTGGCCCACGCTGGCCAGTAAGCTGCTTGACTTCAAGGTGACCGGCGAGACCTATGCCGAGTACATCGCTATGCCTGCCGACCAGCAGGCTGACATTAAAGACGTGGGTTACATGATCGGCGGTCCGTTCGAGGGTAATGCCCGTAAAAAGGATGAGCTGATCTGCCGCTCGGTGGTGACACTCGACGTCGATCACTGTAAAAATATGGATGACGTACAAGCCCTGCGCGATGCCTACGAAGGCTTCGAGTACGTCATGCACTCGACGCACAAACACAGCAACGACAACCCCAGGTTACGACTGGCATTCCCGCTGAGTCGTGATGTCTCGCCGTTCGAGTACGAGGCGGTCGCGCGTAACATCGCCGACCACGCCGACATCGAGTTGTTCGACGACACCACGTTTCAGGTTAGCCGGATTATGTACTGGCCCAGCCGCAGCAGTGATCTGGATAACGGATTCATTGCTGAGCGTGGCAAAGGTGAATGGATGAACCCGGATGACTGGGATCCGAGTGCTGACTTCCTCGACTGGCCACGGTCAACCAGGGACACCCGCACGCATGAACCCACTACCGAGTCTGCGGATCCACTGACCCGGCCTGGGATGATCGGCGCCTTCAATCGCACCTACGACATCCACGCTGCCATCGGGACATTTCTGCCGCACGTATTCGACTCCACTGAGTGGGACAATCGATACAACCCGGTTGGCGCCACCGGTGCCCCGGGTGCCATCGTCTACGATGATGTCTTCATGTACAGCTGGCACGAGAACCCGGCCGGGATCATGCAAAAGAATGTCAATGCGTACGATCTGGTACGCCTGTGCCTGTATGGTGAGGACGACGACGACGACACCCCGGTGATGCAGCGCGCGAGCATGAAGGAGATGAACAAGCTAGCTGCGTCGCTGCCCTCGGTACTGGCCAATCTCGATGAGCTGAACTTCGATGATGAGGGCGAAGAATCGCATATAGACCCACCCAAGGGTCCGACCGCTGACGAGTTTTTGATCGACCTGGGGGACTGGGCACCGAAGACTATGGCTGAGTGTGATAGTAGGATGCACCTGATTGCGATGTACGAGCCGCACGAGACCGAGGTCATGTTGCAGGTGATGAAAAGTAAGTACTCATCCGCGACCGGCGAGAAGATGGGGATCGTGGCACTGCGTGAAAGCCTCAAGCGGATTCGCAAGTCACTGGTCGGCGTCATCGATGAGGATGTCGCTGACATCGAGCTTGAGCTGATACAGGAATTCCTCGATGAACACTACGCTGGCGGTGCGCACATCCGCCGGGTCGGTAAGGTCTTCTGGGTCTACTACCACGGCGTGTGGGGCATGATGGACGATGAGTACGTGCGTGGCGAACTGAGCAACACCATCAAACGGATCCGCGAGGACCGGCCCGAAGAGATCGCGCAACTGGTGGCCTCGGTTGCTGACAACAAGACCAGCACAATGACGTCGGCATTGTTTGGGCTGGTCACTGTGCAACTGGCTGCGGCGTCTGAACTGGGTAGTGATCCACTGATGCTGATGCGCCGGATCCCTGAGCCCGTCGTCAACTGTTTGAACTGCGAGCTGCACCTCGACTACAACGGCAACATGAAGGTGCGCGATCACAACCCGAATCACTTCTATACGCTGCAGGTCGGCTGCGACTATGACCCGGATGCCGAGTGCCCGGAGTGGGACCGGTTCATGGAGATGGTGTTCCGTGACTGCATCGATCCTGAGGATATGGTGCGCCACATCGAGGAGCTGGGCGGCTACATTATTAACATGTCGCGATGGCTCAAGAGCTGGGTGCTATTCCACGGCCCGACCGATACCGGTAAGTCAACGCTGCTCGATGTGTTCAAGGAGTTACTGGGTGGCAGTTGTCAAGCGATGGAGCTGGGCCGGTTCGGTGTGGGTAACACCTTCGCGGATTCGATGCTGCTCGGGAAGCTGTTACTCGCCGATGATGACTTCGACAAGTCAGCGTCATTGCCGGATGGCTTCATCAAGAAGATCTCCGAAGAGAAGCGTATCACCAGTGATATTAAATTTGGAGCACCGATCACGTTCCAGGCCCGGTGCCTGCCGCTGGTCTGTGCCAACCACTGGCCCGTGACCAGAGACGTCTCGGATGCATTCCGTGAGCGCGCGATGGTGTTTGAATTTCTGCACCGTATACAAGGTGCTGAGAAATCTGACCGGCGTCGGGATCTGATGATGCTCGAACTGCCCGGGATTTTGAATCGATTCATCGCTGGCCTTGTACGTCTGCGTACTCGGAGTGAATGGCTGATACCCATCGATGCTGCGATCAGTCACGAGACCTGGGAGGGCAACTCGAATAGTGCAACTCGTTTCGTGCGTGATCGTATGATCGAGGCACCGGGTGTGAAGACAGCGACGACATTGTTATGGAATGATTACCTGCACTGGGTGCGTGAAGAGGGTGGCTTCAGATTAACTAAGCCCAATTTCTATGAACGTCTCGATCAGGTCATTGGATCCCGCCGAACTACCAAAGGCACGCAGTATTTTAAGCACTGGGAACTGCTGCCACCGGATGGCCTGACCCATTTACCAGATTCCGACATCGACGACGATTGAGGATCCGGGTGTAAGACGAGGGGGTGGAAAAGGTGGAACACAAAATCACGTGTGTTCAATATTGCATGAGATTGCGTGGCTGTGTAGGGGTAAACTGAGTTAGGGTGGAAAAGGTGGAATGTTTTCTTACCCTAATGTATATGAGATATTATTGTGTTTTTAGAAAAAGAATAATAATTGGTCTTATAGGTATATAGAGAAATTGTTCCACCTTTTCCACCCCCACAAAAAAGCCCCGACCGGAGCCGGGGCTGATTCATCGGCGGGTCACGCCAGAGTGTGAACGTCTTTAGCAGACGTCTACATCCACACCATCCTCCTTGGTGATGCGGCCATTCCATCCGAATGACGCGAACCTTGTGACGCAGTTAGCGGCCACCGAATAGTTGTCATGCAGGTTCACACGGACCGTGCGAGGCACCTTGAGGTAATCGAGTTCTTCATCATTGCTCGCACCTACTCGTGGGCGTTCCATGCTGGACACGTCTTCGACGTTGACCGGGCAGCACTGTGAGTACCGCAACATGTCGAGAGGGAAATCTCCCTTACCGGTTACTGTGATTTCGTAATGTGATTTCATGCGTAATCTCCTGCGTTAACTTCAGTGAATGTATAGCCAAAATCGGCCAGTTTCTTTTCGACCAAGATCCGGGTCTGGTCCAGCGACTTATTCCAGTACGCATTGGTGCGTGTAGATCCAGTCAGTCGTGTGGCCAGAGTCAGGCGGAACTCAGAGGCGATGCCACGTCCTGATTTCTTTACCGGGTACACTGGCACGTCGGTCTTGTATTCCGGATCCAGCGAGGCGTTGAGATCCCGGGTGCGAAGCCCGATGTAGAAGTCTGCAGCAGCCTGGGCCTGTTGCGCCATGGAGACGCCGTCCCCCAGGTTGCGACGCCCGGTGAAAGATCCCCAGTTCATGTCCTTGCGTGTGGGCCTCATCGTGCGCTTCTTGTCGCGGCGTACGATACGGAAGGTCAAGAGCTTAGGGTCAGCCAGCAGGGTATCGCCCTTGCCGTCGTGCAGTGCACGGATGCACTCGTTGTGCTGGTCCCGGGATCCATCGGAGTAGGCGTAGGTACGGATGTACTCTTTGCCGTTCCAGATCTCAAGACGGTAGTCATTGTGATTAGATTCACTCATAATTATTTCTCCATTGCGTTGAGGATATCGATGGCGTCGCGGATATGACCACGGGCGTCATCGAGTTCAGGTGCTGCATCTTCAGGTACCACCATACCGTCGTGCCAGTCTACGATCTCCAGACCCATGGCTTCTTCAGCGTCGCCCTGCGCGTCTTGGATCAACTCGCAGGCTATGGACTCCAGTGCCTCCAGTTCAGCCAGTAGCTGCTGTTCCCGGGTCGGCGTGACCATGGGCTGTTCACGTGTCACGATTCCAACTTTAGCCATGGCATCGACGACGTGCGCCAGTGTCGAGCCCTCTTCATCACGTCCGGCGATGATGGTGCCGGAGTTGTCGAGGGTGCGACCGATGGCGCTGTAGTTGGTGGGCAGGTACGGCGCGACTGCTCGCGACGCACGCCCATCTTCAGCGATTGCTATTCTGATGGGTTTCATTATTTATCTCCGAATTGTTCAACGGCATCGCGATGTTCAAACTTGAATATACGCACTCGTCTGACGGTGTCGTAAGGTACGACTACGGCGCCACCTTGGTGGACCATTATCTTCACCCATACACCGTTCTTCTGGTCTTCAGTTGGCTGGATGCTTTGGCAGTTGAACCAGTCAGCGGTGATGCTGTCGCGGTCTTCGAACCCATAGATCCGGCCCTTGTGGCCGTGGTTGTTTGACACGACGTAATCGCCTATTTTGTAGATTCTAAATGTACTCATTTTCAATCTCCTTGCGTTGTAGATCCTGTCTCATCAGTGCCGGTAGGATCTGGATCCGGCAGACGCACCCAGTCACCCGGGTGCGTTTCGACTCAGCCTGCCAGTGCCCTCCTTGCGGATTTGGTGATGCCGAAACTCAGGCCACATTTCCTGAGCTTTTTCCGTGCACGTTTCACCGGGTATTCGACCACGTCGAATCGAGCGGTCGATAATTCGACCTTCTCGATTCTCATGCCTGAGCTATCCGGCCAGATCACTGACAGCCACTTGGGCCCGACAGTGACGACCAGTCCGGTGCGGATGCCATCGTCAAGATGGATCCGGATGACGGTGTCCTTATCCACGTTTCACCAACCATGCTTGGACGTTGGCAATTGCGGCCCGGGTGACGTCGGACATGTTGGCCCGTTCAGCCTGATCACTTTCGTAAAAGCAATCGAGGTTGGCTTCGCCGTGTTCCGCGAAGTCCGCCCACATGTCAGCACGATGCCCAGCCATTTCGATGACGTATGACAGATCGGTCGCGAGCGTCGGGTCATCTTCCTTGACCCGGTCGAGGGAGCGCTGGCGATTCTGCTGTTTGCCGATCACGTACTTGGCCCGGTTCATCAGTTGACGAGCAGCATTGATCTGGGGAACCCAGCCCGGATTGTCAGGCTGGTCCAGTAGTTCCTGAGCGTCGCTGAGCATGCCCATCGATAACATGGATAGGTTATCCACCTGTCGATTGATCAAGCTCATCAGGGAGCACTCAGACATGCCCATGGCCTGTTTGAACCACGCTTCCTTTTCTTCGACGGTTCTCACGCTGCCACCTCACCAGTGCGAGCGGTCACACGTATGCTGGTCACGACACTGTGACTGGTGTGAGCGGAGACCAGTTGACGACTGGGCTTGAGTACGGCGCTGATGGCCTTCCAGTCTATGTTGGTCCGGTTGGCATCGACCACGTTGGCCCGGAACAGATCGCCCTCAGCCACGGTGACGTCTGCCGCCAGCAGGTCTGCCTTGAGGTCAGCCTCATCTATTTTGAGGATGGCCATCTCGGCACGGATCTGGCCTAAATCATCGACCAGTTGTTTCAGTTTCTTCGCGTTCATTTGCGTTAACTCCTTGCGTTGTAGATCCTGTCTCATCAGTGCCGGTAGGATCTGGATCCGGCAGACCGGGCATCGCCCGGTTTCGACTTTAGCTTTCGTTGCGAACCCAGATGTTGATGTCGTGAACTTTGGATCCATCTGTCAGGGTCTCTTCGACCAGTTCGATGCCGAGGCCGTCGATGTCTTTGCCGTCGATCTTGAGGTAGTTGACGCCGCTGGTCTTGAACTGGTTCAGAGCCTTGATCAGGTCTTCGACGGTGTTACCAATATGATCTTGGATCAGTGATTGTTTACTCATGTTTCTAATCTCCTTGCGTTTGATCCTGTCTTCATCAGACCGGGTAGGATCGGATTCCCGATGACCGGGCTTGCGCCCGGTTTCGACTCTATGCGCAGGCCCTCCGATCTGCTGCGTTGCCGCCGTTGGCTTTCAATTCGTCGGCACGTCGCAGGCACCAGTCCCGGTCAGCGATGAATGTGCCTGTCTCGCGATCCACGATGCCGTTCTCCCGGGCCCAGTGGTTCCAAGCAAAGGATCTACCCAGTCCGACAGTGATGCCCGTGGTGGGCCACTGAGTGGCTGGCTTGGCTACGAACTCTTCCCAGTCCTTGCCGTAGGTGCAGTCGTCTGAACCCCAGCGGCTGTGCTTGCCCACCATCGCGGCGTGCTCCATGGCGAGGGATTTCATGAACAGATCCGGGTGCGCCCCGGCCAGCCAAAACAGTTCCCATTTCTGGGAGGCTGGGCAGAAGAAGCAGGCCGACTTGATTGGCACGGGCAGGCCCTCTTCGACGATGCGCTTGATGCAGTCTTCGCGCTCCCAGTTCAGATCCTGAAGTGGGTACGAGTACAGGAAGTCGTCGTCTTCGCGCTTCACCTTTTTGGCTCTGCGGATGTCCGCTTTGCCGCTGTCGTAGCCGATCAGTTTCACCAGCTTGCGACCCTGGCCCAGAGCATTGGTCCACAGTGGATGTGGGTCGCAGGCATTGGGTCCAGACTTGCAACCCTTGACCACGTAATCCTGCGGTACCTGTTTCCATTTGATCGAGCAGGACTTCATGCCGAAGGCCAGACTGGGCAGTGTCTCATTGTGTGAGCAGTTGCCACCGAGCGAGCCGTAAGGCGTGGTGTCGAGCGTGATCTTTTTACACCATGTGACCGTGGGGAAACCTTGGCGCAGTAGCCAGTCATCCATCAGGCGGACGGTGTCGTAGGTCTCTGGCTTTTCAGCGCCGGTGTCAGCGAACGTGATCAGGTCCGGGCGGATCCCGGCATCACGCAGCGCGATCAGCATCGCAGTGCTATCGACACCGCCGCCGTAGCAGACTACAACTCCGGCGTTCTCAGGTAGTTGGATCTGGCTCATGATTTCGCCTCGTGGTTCTGGGCCTGCTTGGCAGCGTACTTGCTGACTGGCTTTTGCTGGCAGTACTTGAACTTGCGAGCGTTGGCTTCGGCTGTTCTATTTCGTTTGCTATCTTTCATGCGTTTAACTCCTTGCGTTTGATCCTGTCTCATCAGTGCCGGTAGGATCGAATCCGGCAGACCCGGGCAAGCCCGGGTTTCGACTAGGCGATGCGCTCGGCCAGGGTCTTGCCGTTGAACATCGTGGTGCGGACCTCGATCTCCAGATCGATGTAGCGCTTGAGCAGGTCCGGGTTGGCCCGGGCAGCGTGCCTGAGGTCACCAGTGCTGCCGAAGATGCAGAACATGCATGACAGGCGGTCGTTGCCACCAGCGTACGCTGAGTGAGGCGTCTGGCCAGCGGCAGCGATGGTGTTCCAGACGTCATCGATTGACCAGTGCGCGATGGGCCACCAGTCGTAGGCGATCCGCGACTTGATGGTGTTCTTCTTGTTGCGGTTGAGCGTGCCACGCTGGTCGATCTTGGACTGGCGTGCCGGTGACTCATCACCCCGGATGCCGACGCAGTTGACCACGATCTTGGCGTGGACGTTTGCAGCGTGCTGGCGGATGACTTTCCAGATGGGCCCAGTCTTCAGATCGCTGGTGCAAAAGCGTGCGGCTGAAGATGGGAAGGCCGGTGCGTCCGGGCGGTTGGTCGCGTCGAGTGTGGCACGGCGCTGGCGTATCGCACTGAAGAGATCCTTGGGGGATCCATCAGCGTGAATGGCACGTGCGATCATCAGCTTGCGTCCCGGGCCGATTGTGTCGTGGATGTGTTCTTTCACTCCCGGCCATTCGATGTCACCCAGATCAGCGTGGACCACATGCAGTTGATCGAAGGGCACGCTGCGTGCCAGTACTGTGTACATGGCCTGCGAGTCCTTGCCGCCAGAGTGGCCCACGTAGAAGTGAGCACCCTTGGCGATCAGTTGCGCGATGTCGCGGTAGTTGGCTAATGGATTCATGATTGGTCAGCCAGTTCAGCGCGAAGGTTCTTCACTTCCTGATCGTAGATGCGGCAGTGGGCCATGACCTTGTCGGTCAGGTAGGTGATCGCATGCTCCTGCGCGTCTTCGATGTCGACACCCTTGGGTGCGTAGTACTCGATGCTGTAGTTCTCATCGGCGGGTGCGTTCACCTGACAGGTCCAGACGTAGGCACCAGCCTCGCCTCGCTTGTGGCTGTTCTTCACGATGTCTTTGTAGTCGCGGCGGAATGAGTTGACCAGCTTCTCGATGGCCTCGTCCCGGGTGTCGGCGGTTGCCCATCCGAAGGCACAGCTTGCGAAGAAGTGGACCGGGTCAGGTGTGGGCGTGGTGGTGTCAACGTCGTCGTCATCAGCGTACACGACTGGGTCAGGTGACTCGTCGGTCTCGCGGTTGGTGATGACCAGATTGGAGTAGCCCTGATCTGCCCAGCTTACCTTCTCGGCCTGCAGTTCGAACTGGCAGTCACCCTTGCTGAAGCTGCCGAACAGTAGCTCGGTCTCGCCTTCGATGGTGCCGTGGATCTCGTGGTATGTATTCATGTTTCAGTTCCTATGTTTGGCCTCGCCTGAGTGGCTAAGCTCTGTCCCAGAGCTTAGTTGCAGAATGGCACAAAGTCAAGCAATCGGGCGCACTAATGTGCAGAAGTGTGCATGCGGTCACACTACCCCCTGACACCGCCCCGGATCGCATGGCACAGGGCCATACAGGGCCTTGCCTCAGGGGTTGCAGGTTGGCCAGACGCTGGCCAGACCATCGCACGCGCCAGCGCCCGAGGGGCTGAGACCCGCAGTACAGCTGGCTCTTAGCCCGAGGCCCTCGGATACCCGGGGGCCTCGCCACCCACCACCTCGGATACCCGGGGCCAGCAGGCCCGGGGGTCCGAGGGGGTGGGGGGTGCTGTCTTGATACCCGGGTAGTCCGCTGGCCAGAGCAGCGGATACCCGGGCCCGGGGGCCGGGGAATCCGAATCGATTCGGCCCAATAGAGTCTCATACATTCTGGGATCGGGAAAGCGAGCCGCGGCACCAAGGACCGAGCCATCGGTCCCATGACGTCTCTTCAGATTTTTGAATTCCCGGCAAAACGAGGTACAATGTTCCACATGCAAAAAAGATCCCCGTATAAGCTTCCTTGGGAAAAACGATATCAGGTCGACCCGGACACTGGCTGCTTCAACTGGCTGCAGAGTTTGAGTTATGGCTACGCGCAGTACCACCCACCCCGGGCAAAAAATGTGAAGCCGAGAACTGTGATGGCTCACCGCTGGGCCTGGGAGATGGTGAATGGCCCGATACCCGAGGGACAGGTGATCCGCCACACTTGCG
>SMVA01455348.1_pt1 | contig 58338 bp, 53 predicted proteins | sample 2456451 | NCBI WGS metagenome assembly SMVA01 (sample SAMN11095933, study PRJNA526329) | marine sediment metagenome | biome: Marine sediment; feature: Surficial sediment; material: Deep marine sediment; isolation source: Hadal surficial sediment | place: Pacific Ocean | collected 2014-05 | depth...
GGACGCAGGAAATAGATATCCGCCGGGGCGGTCGCGCTGTCCTGCATGAAGATGATGGTGCCGTCGCCTGTCACCTGCACCGACGTATTGTGATGCTCGGCCACAAGCGGCGTCACCCTGCCGTCAGGCACTGACACTGAGAAGATCTTGAGGCGGCCTGTGTCCTGAGCAATGACAACCAGGGACCTGCTGTCCGGGGTCCAGGCCATGCTCGCGATGGAGCGATCCCAGTCGGCGGCAACGTCCCGGGGCGGGCCCAGGGAGCCGTCCCCGGCCCGGGAGCGGATGACAATATGCAACCGATCGGCCTCGAAGCCCGGTCGATCCATGGCGGTGGATGCCAGCCAGCGGCCGTCGGGTGAATAGGCAGGAGCGGTATCCCAGGCCCGATTCCCGGAGGTGATCTTTACGGGCTGTTTCGATCCGTCCAGCGGAACCCTGAACAGATCCACATCGGTACTCCAGGCGGCTTCACTGCCGGCCAGGATCTTGGCGGCATACGTCATCTCGAGGCCATCAGGCGAGATGGCGATCTCCTCCATACCCCCGAACGGCCTGGTGGGGCTGTCAGCGTCGATCCCCTGCATGAGATCACGGGGCTCGCCCAGCCCTTCGGGGCGGCCGTCTTTCCCCTTGAGCAGCGGCGCCACGAACAGGTGGCTGCGCAAGCCGTCCTCCCAGGTATCCCAGTGACGAAAGAGAAGCTCGGTATAGACCCGGGCTGGGGCGTCGGTGAATGCCTTGCTCCGTTCCAGGCTGCACTCCAGATCTTCGCAGTCGGGGGCCACATCCAGGGTGAAGACGATCTGCCCTCCATGGGGGACAACCATGAAGCCGCCCATATCCAGCGGCAGATCACTCACCTTCCAGGGCTCACCCCCCTGGGTATCCAGCGCCCAGAGAGCGGAACCGTCATCGCGGTCCGAGCTGAACAGCAGGAAGCGGCCGCCGGGCAACCAGCGCGGCGAACTGTCGTGCACCGACTCCCGCCGGGTCAGGCGGAGAGGCTCGCCCCCGGATGTCTTGACCAGCCACAGGCTGCCGGTGCTGCCATTGCTCTTCGTGTCATAAGTGCGGGCGGTGAAGGCGACCAGCGTGCCGTCAGGCGATGGCTGGGGATCTCCGAGCCTTGTGAGACCCCAGAGAAGTTCAGGAGTGAGGCCCTCGGCCTGTGCGAATCCGGACAATCCGACCAGACAACATGCAGTTGCCGAGAGCAGAACAAACCGATGCCATGACATGGAAACCTCCCGGCGGATAACCGCCAGCAGCAGGGATGATGACTCAGCGGGTGGAACTGTCCAGAAACGGCTTCAGCTTGCGGCTGCGTGACGGATGGCGCAGCTTGCGCAGAGCTTTGGACTCGATCTGGCGGATCCTCTCCCGGGTGACGGTGAACGCCTTCCCGACCTCCTCGAGGGTGTGCTCGGTGCCGTACCCCACACCGAACCGCATCTTCAGGACCTCTTTTTCGCGCGCGGACAGGGTACTCAAGACCGACTCGGTCTCTTCCTTCAGATTGAGGCTGACAACAGCTTCAATGGGTGAGGTGATCCGCGGATCTTCGATGAATTCTCCCAGGTGGCTGCTGGCGTCATCGCCCACCGGTGTTTCAAGACTGATGGGCTCGAGGGCGATGCGCATGATCTGGCGCACCTTGTCCGAGTCAAGACCCATCTTTTCCGAGACTTCCTCCGGTGAGGGCTCACGGCCGAGTTGCTGGACCAGGGAGCGTGAAGTGCGCACCAGCTTGTTGATGGTTTCAATCATATGAACAGGGATGCGGATGGTCCGGGCCTGGTCAGCTATGGCCCGGGTGATGGCCTGCCGGATCCACCATGTGGCATAAGTGGAGAACTTGTAGCCGCGCCGGTACTCGAATTTTTCCACCGCCTTCATGAGGCCGATGTTCCCCTCCTGGATCAGGTCCAGAAACTGGAGGCCGCGATTTGTGTACTTCTTGGCGATGGAAACCACCAGGCGCAGATTGGCCTCGACCAGTTCATGTTTCGCGTTGGCCATCTTCCACTCGGCCCGCTCCACCTGGCGCGCGCATTCAGGAAGATCCTCCGGCGGGGCCCCGACCCGGTCTTCCACCTGGCGAAGCTGGCGGCGGATCTCGGTGGTACGGCGGCGCAGGGCACGACAGGTCTCCTCCAGGGAAGCGCGCTTGAGCCGGCCCTGAACATCTTTCAGCTCGGTGAGGAGATCCCGGGTGAAGCGGCCAAGACTCTTCACTTCCAGGGCCACTTCAAGGAGGGCGCGTTCGGGCATGTTCACTGCCAGGCACTGGCGGGCAGCCAGGACCATGCAGCGTTTGAGGGAGATCTGCGCCCCATTCCAGGCCTTGGACCCTTTCTTCATCCGCTGCATGCGCCTCCGGGTGTCATCGGTCTCACAGTTGATGCGCACCAGTTCCCGCAGGCCGGCGCGGGAGCGCGCGAACTGGCGGGCATCGGCCCGCTCCAGTTCGTCCTCCAGGCCGGATTCGGTGGTCTCGGCGCTGGCCTTCAGAACCCGGGCATGCCGTTCCAGATCCAGCAGGCGATCTTTCAGCAGGCAGGTGTGGGCCATGGCCCGCAGCAAAGCCCGGTGGCCGCGCTCGATACGGCGGGCGAGCTCCACTTCGCCCTCGCGATCGAGAAGAGGAACGGTCCCCATCTCCCGCAGGTACTTGCGCACCGGGTCGATGGTGGCATCCAGCTTGCCATCTTCCTCATGCACGATTTCCCGATCACGGGCCAGCTTGCGGAGAGCGGCGGCATTGGTGCGGTACTTGTCACCCGATTCGAGGATCTTGATGCCTCGAGACCCCAACAGGATGAAAATGTCGTCCAGCTCGTCGGGAGATTTGAGGGAACTGGGTAGCAGGTCGTGTATCTCTTCATAGACCAGGTAACCCTTTTCCTCGCCCAGGGTGACCAGTTGCCGGACCTCTCCGTACTTCTCTTCGACGTCCACTGTTGCCTCCCCCCCTGCAAGCGCCCCCCGTGGCGCTCCCAGGTACCCGTATCTTCAGCGGTTCAAGTGAAATACCATCAGAGGGTTTCGATCAACCTCCTCACCTCGAGCTTCCTGCGCAGCAACCTCTCCACACCGGTGGTGTCACCACCCTCCTCCATGCTCTGCCTGAGTTGCCGTTGCAGGATCCGGCTCTCTTTTTCGAGATGCTCCTTGCGAATGATGCGCCACGATTCTTCCCAGTCGGCGGCCACAAGTCCCGGAAAATCTTCCATGACCGCCGCCAACAGGCGGGCTTGATCTTCTTTTTCCAGCAGTGTCTGCAGCCCTTCCACTGTCACTTCATGGCCCGCCCGTTCCTGATTGAGCACGACCGTGATGATGTGGCCGGCTGTCAGGTCACGTAACTCCTCCTCGCGGGCGGTGGCGGCAACCTCTCGCCGCACGTCTGCAGAGGTTAGCAGGAGATGCATGAGCTGGCGCTCGGCCAGAGTGCAGTTTCTCTCCGGCTGCGACCGGACCGGGGCCGGCGGCGCTCCGCCCCGCCGCAACGCCGGTGCCACCCGCCGGAACTCGGCTCGCAGATCGGCTTCTCTCAGATCCAGGTGCTGGGCGATGCGGGCCATGGCCGCCGCCAGCAGAACCCTGTTCTTCACCTCCGCCAGGCGCGGCAGTATATCCGCCACCGCCTGGGCCTTGGCCTCCGGAGTTCTCATATCCCGGCCGACACAGGCGCTGCTGATGAGATACTCGATGAAGGTCGGCGCGCAGGCGACCAGTTCCAGGTAGGCGTTGGCGCCGGCGGCGCGGACGTGACCGTCGGGGTCCTGGCCGCTGGGCAACTCCAGCACCCGCAACTCGAAGTCACGTTCCATGAGAACCGTCACCGCCCGATCGGCAGCGCTGCGCCCGGCCCGGTCAGCGTCGAAGTTGATCACGGCCCTATGGGTGTACCGTGCCAGGAGCCTCGCGTGTTCGGGGGTGAAACTGGTTCCCAGCACCGCCACCACGTTCCTGACACCGGCCTGCCACAGAGCAGCAAAATCGGTGTACCCCTCGACGATGATGACCCTGTCGGCTTCCCGGATAGCATCCCGGGACCAGCTGAGCCCATAAAAATGGCGGCCTTTCTGGAAGATCGGTGTCTCCGGCGAGTTCAGGTACTTGGGTTCGCCTTCGCCCAGAATGCGGCCACCGAACCCGATGACACCACCGCCGGCCTGCTCGATGGGAAACATGAGCCGGTTGCGAAATCGATCGTAGCTGCCACGGCCATCCTTGCGCGGCACGGTCAGGCCGGACTTCAGCAATTCGTCTTCCCGGTAGCCCGCCTGCCTCAGGCGGGACTTCAGAGCATCCCAGCTATCCGGGGCATAGCCGACTTTCAGAAACTGGACGGTCTCGGCGTCCAGGCCGCGCCCGGCCAGGTAACGGCGGGCGGCAGCACCGGCACCTGATGCCAGGCTGGTACGGAAAAACGCGACGGCCTCCCGGTGCATCTCGCGCAGGCGGGTTTGCTCACCGCTGTTACCACCACGATGCTGGGGAATGGGCACCCCGAAGCGGTGTGCGAGCTCCTGCAGAGCATCGGGAAACTCGGCGTTCTCATGGAGCATGTAGAACTTGAAGACATCCCCGCCGACTCGGCAGCCGAAACAGTAGAACAGACCTTTCTCGGGATCCACCGTGAAGGAGGGAGTCTTCTCATCATGAAACGGGCAGAGACCCTTGAGCTTGTGGCCGGAGGTCTTCAGGGACACATAATCACCGATCAGCCGATCGATACCGGCCGCGGCGCGCACCTCCTGGACAAAATCCTCCCGGGAAGAGCCTCCCACCTGATGTGCCCCTCGCGCGATGTGACTCTCGCGAAAAAAAGACTGTTCATAACTATAGAACGGTCCAGCTCTCTGTCAAGGTCAACGCTTTGGTTTTCTCGACTTCGATGCCTTTCTGCGCACCATGAGATCGGCCGCCAGGGCTGCTCCCAGGCCATTGTCGATGTTGACCACCACCAGGCCGCCGGCGCAACTGGTCAGCATCGACATGAGGGCGGTGATCCCCCCGAAGGCGGCACCGTAACCGACGCTGGTGGGGACCCCGATGACCGGACAGGGCACCAGCCCCGCAACCACCGACGGCAGAGCTCCCTCCATGCCGGCCACGGCGATGACCACCGAGGCACGGGTCAGCTCCTGGCGGGCCCCCAGCAGGCGGTGGAGCCCGGCCACGCCCACATCGGTGATGCGTGTCACCTGATGGCCCAGAGCATTCAGGGTGATGGCCGCTTCATCGGCCACCGGTAGATCGGTCGTGCCCGCACAACAGACAACGATGCCGCTTTGCCGCCGGCGGGGCAGGCTGCCCATCACGGCCATGCGGGCCGACCGGTGCAGGGCCGCATCCGGCAAGCGCTCCTGGATCTCATCCATGGCTTCCATGGAAAGGCGTGTGGCCAGCACCGGCCCGCCGGCCGCGACCATGTGATCGGCGATACGCAGGATCTGCTCCGGCGACTTCCCCTGCCCGAAGATGATCTCCGGCACCCCTCGGCGCAGGCGGCGGTGGTGATCGATGCGGACGTCTCCCAGATCCTCGAACGGCAGATGGGCCAGGGCTTCCACAGCTCCGTCCACACCGATGTCGCCACGGCGTAATCGCTCAAGAAGCTGGCGCAAACTGTTGGCGTCCATAGGAGAGGCCGGGCATGTTACCACTCTTGACACGCTTCTCAGGGCTGCACTAGCCTCATCCCATGTCGCCACGGGGTCAGGAACAACGAAAGCATGACCGGGTCTCCCGGCCTCTGACCCTGAGGACCATCAGCTCCGAGTACGGCACCATCGAGATGGAGATCTCCAACCTGAGCCTGGGGGGGGCCTATTGCCTCTCCACCAGGGAGATCCCCGCCATGACCCAACTGCGTCTCAATATTTTTCTCCCCTCCACCGACGGCCATGCAGCCCGCCTGCACTTCCCCATCGACGTGGAGGCCGTGGTGGTGCGCGCCGAAGATGTCAATGGTCATGACGGAGATCCGGCCTGGCGCCTGGCGCTCTTCTTCTCGCGTATGGCCACTCAGGACCGGGAAGTTCTCGCTCGTTACCTGAGCTCCGTGACAGACTCTTGAGCCGCGAGCTCATCGTGGGGGCCACCGGTGCCTCGGGTGCCGCCGTGACCGTCACCTTGCTGCGCGCCCTGCTGCGCCAGGAGCAGGTCAGCCGTATCCATCTGATCTTCAGCGACGCCGCCCTGCCGGTCATGTCTCAGGAATTGAGGGTGCCGGGACTGGACGTCGCCACCTTCAAGACCAGGTTTCTGGAAGATGACCCGCGTGTGACCACCTGGCGCAACGATCAGCTCGCCGCCCCCATAGCATCGGGAAGCTACCCCTCAGGCGGCATGATCATTGTCCCGTGCAGCATGAACACACTGGCCGCCGTGAGTCACGGCATCGCCGACCGCCTGCTGGCCCGGGCCGCCGACGTGACCCTCAAGGAGCGCCGTCCCCTCCTTCTGGCGGTACGAGAGACCCCCCTGAGTCTCATTCACCTCGAAAACATGGTGCGGGCCACCCGCTCCGGTGCCACGATCTTCCCCCTCTGCCCGGCCTTCTACGCCCAACCCGACACCATCGAGAAGATGGTGGAGGATTTCACCCTGCGCCTGCTGGATCATCTGGGACTGGCGGCGGATCGGGGCTTTCGCTGGGGCATCACGCCGCACCGTTGAGCGCCCGCTCCATGCCGTCTGTGACCACAACGCCCCATCGCCTCGGCCGCCTCGGGGAGACCCTGGCCATGGTGCGCTTCTCCCACACTCTGTTCGCCATGCCGTTCGCCCTGACCGGTATGCTGCTGGCCGCCAAGGGCTTGCCCCGGTTCGAGGTGTGGGGTTGGATCCTGGTGGCCATGGTGGCGGCGCGCATGTCCGCCATGACCTTCAACCGGCTGATTGACCGGCATCTCGACGCCGGTAACCCACGCACCGCCAATCGTTCCCTGCCGGCGGGCCGTCTGACACCACTCTACGCCAGCGGCGTACTGGCGGTGTCCGTGGCCCTTCTCCTCCTGGCTGCCTGGCGCCTCAATCCTCTGGCCCTGAAGCTGGCTCCCCTGGCCCTGGTGATCATCTGCGGCTACTCCCTGACCAAGCGATTCACCTCCCTGAGCCACCTGGTCCTGGGGCTGTCGCTGGCCGGCGCCCCACTGGGGGCCTGGGTCGCAGTGCGTGGCGATGTGCGTCTCGAACCGCTCGTGCTGGCCACCGCAGTGCTCTTCTGGACGGCAGGTTTCGACATCATTTACGCCCTCCAGGATGAACAGTTCGACCGCAGCGCCGGACTCCACTCTCTGCCTGTCTCCCTCGGCCCGGATGGGGCTCTGATGGTGGCCCGCCTGTTCCACCTGCTGACCATCATCCTGCTCCTCGCGCTGGGTCGCGTGGCGACTCTCGGCTGGTTCTACACGGCCGCCGTCATGGGCAGCGCCATGCTCCTGATCATGGAACACTGGCTCATCTCCGCCGCCGACCTGTCGCGCATGCAGATGGCCTTCTTCCGTCTCAATGTTGCCATGGGTCTCATTGTGCTCGCCGGCACCGGCGTGGATCTGCTCTGGGCTTGATTCTGCACGGGGCACGGCCGCGAAAGCCGCGCCAGACAAGCAAATCCGCTCTCCGTCTCTTGACACCCTCGTGTGCGTCGGCTATAAAAGCGCCGACGCATGTATCTGACGCGTCCATTCGCAGGTAAAGGAGGTGTTTGCATGAACAAGGCAGATCTCATCGAAGCCATCGCCAAGGACGTCGACCTCAGTAAAGCCGACGCCGGCAAGGCTCTTGATTCGCTGACCAAGAGAATCACCCAGTCCCTGAAGAAGGGTGAAAACGTCACGCTGGTCGGCTTCGGAACCTTTTCGGTGACCAAGCGGAAAGCTCGCACCGGCCGCAATCCGCAGACCGGCGAGACGATCAAGATCAAGGCCAAGAAGGTTGCAAAGTTCAAACCTGGCAAGGATCTGATGAAGGCAGTCGCCCGATAGCAGCCCCTATCGAGAAAATACCGGGAAGGGGCGGACCTTGGATGGTCCGCCCCTTTTCCTGTCAGCACATCCGAATCGACCCTCTCCCCTGATACATTCTTCGGCCTGATACGTCGCCATCAGCACGGATTAGCCGAAATAGCCCTGTTTTCAACTCTTTCGGCGCAACTCCCCAGGTCCAACCGGCCTCGAGCTAGAACTGTCGCCTCGCGCGAAAGAGCAGGGCATCACCGGCCGCGGCCACCAGTTTCCATCCCTCGCTGTCCATTTTCTGGAGGGCTTCGGCCAGGAGCCGGTTCCCGGTCATGGGAGCGTTCCCGGCTGGATGCCGCGTGTCAGCGATTTCACCCATGAGAGACTCGCGTGTGCGCACATGGTAACTCGGCAATCCTTGCAGATTCGAGATGAGATCGCTTGACATTCGCCTTGCTCCTTGCCGGAATCATAAGACAGGGCGATCCGGAGTGATCCGGACCGCCCCGAGCAGGAGGGGAAATTCACTGCCACATTTGTGGCTGCCACCTGCTGGTGAACAATAAGTGAGAGCACGTTTCATGCCAGCGATCATGCTGTCACGACATTTCCATGAGAGGTGCGTCGTGGCGGCGGCAAGTCCGCCACAAGCTGTTGTGCCATCAACGTTAAATGCCTGCCTGGCCGGCACAAAGGAGAGGCCGGATCCTGTGTTCCAGGAACGAGGATTCCTGCCGACACTGTACCCTTGAACAGTCAACTGTCAGTTCATGGAGTCATGTCGTGCTTTGCTCCAGTCCCGGCCGGCTCAGGAAAGGTCAAACTTTCGCAGCATCTTGTAGAACTTTGACTCGCTCACACCCAGGAGTTCAGCCTGGCGGATGCGGGTGAGATCGGGGTGCTCCTTCAGGATCAGCTCCACCATCTCCCGCTCGGTCTCCTTGATGGCACCTGTCAGCGATGTCTTACCGTCGATTTTGGAGGATGCCCGCCCCGACTGCCGGGCAAGATCTTCCAGCGCGCTCTGCATGATGCTGGCGGAGACTTTCTTGACATCCTCGTCCACCGCCAACCGGGCGGCCAGTTGCTGCACCTGGCGCACGTTGCCGGGCCACTGGTAATCAGCTTCCACCAGGTAACAGGACGCCTCGTTGGTGATTTCCAGCCAGCGCATGGAATGGTCGCTGCTGGCCTCGCCCCGGTCGAGAAAGTGACGCAACAGAAGGGGGATATCTTCGCGCCGCTCGCGCAGCGGTGGCAGGTGGATGGCAAGAAAATTGAGCCGATGAAAGAGATCCTCACGGAACTCGCCCTGCTGGACGAGGGCATCCAGATCCCGATTGGTGCTGGCGATGAAGCGCAGATCGGCACGGTGCTCCCGATGATCCCCCACCGGTTCGTAGGTCTTCTCCTCCAGGAGGCGCAGGAGTTTGGGCTGCAGAGAGCTGGGCAGGCTGCTGATCTCATCCAGGAAGAGGGTTCCCCCCTCCGCATCCTGGATCTTGCCGATACGGTCCCGGTCGGCCCCGGTGAAGGCACCCTTGCGATGCCCGAACAGAGTCGATTCCACAGTGCCCGGCTCGAGGCTCGGGCAGGAGAGGTGAACGAACTTACCAACCCTTTGCCGGCCGCCGTGGTGAATGACCCGGGCCAGAAGGTTCTTGCCGGTCCCGGTCTCACCGGTCAGGAGCACAGGAAAGTCGCTGCGGGCGGCATGGGAGACGCTTTTCTCCAGGCGGCGCACCGCCTCCGAGCGCCCGATGAAACGTCCGAAATTCCATTCACCACTGAGCAGGCTCCGGCTCTCCTCGACCTCACGGCGAATCCGACCCGCTTTGGCGTGCAGGCGATTCCGCTCTTCGATGAGGGCCCGCCCTGCCTGAAGGGCGGCCAGGGCCTGCTCTGAAAAATGGCCCAGGTTTTCCAGCAGAGTCTGATGGACTGCGCTGAAATGGCCGACCTTGTTGCTTTCAAGGTAGAGAATCCCGCAGATCTTCTTCTTCACAAACTGGGGTTGGCAGAGTATGGAGACGATGCGCAGGTTCTGGATCGACTCATTCTCCATGAAACGCATGTCCTCCATGGCGTTGGGGACGAGAATCCCCTTCCCGGACTCGAGGACATGGGTGAAAAGGCCGCGGCTGAAGACGCCGGCGGCGCCCGCCACGTGCCGCCGGCCAAAGCGGTGCAGGACCTGGTAGGTGAACACCCCTTCCCGTCCCACCTCGACAAAAGCACCCCTGTCGGCACCGGTCAGGGTCACCGCCTGATCGAGAATCAAGGCGAGAACCCGATCGGGCTTCACCGCCTGCTGGAGAACTTCACTGATGGCCTTGAGAAAGAGAGCGCCGAGTTTGTCGTGATCAGTTGCCATACTCTGCCTGCCCGGCCAACCTGCTCGACCGACGCCTTGCCGGCAGTATACGGCATAATCGAGGGCGTGTCGGGGTCATACTTGCCGCTTTGCGGACGGCTGGTCGGCAATGAGCAACAGGGGATCCTGGCTCTCCACGGTCTGGCCCTCCGCCACATGAACCTCGCTGACCACGCCGTCGCGGGGCGCCGGCAGTTCGTTCTCCATTTTCATGGCTTCCACCACCACAACTCCCTGCCCGGTCTTCACGGTCTGGCCCACTTCCACCAGCACCCGGATGATGCGTCCCGGCATGGGAGCCTTGACCAGACCCAGACCCTTCCCCGATGGCGCCGGGGCGGCTGACATGGCACGCGCAGGATCCTTGAGGTCAAAAGACCATGTCCGTCCCCCCATCTCCACGGTGTAGATAGATCGATCCTGATGGACTCTCACGGTGTAAGAGCGCTGACCCACCAGCATGGACCAGCAGCCAGGACTCACAAGCCGGGCATCCACGACCAGCGGTTCCGCCTCACCCGGGCGAATGGTGTAGGTCGATCCCTCGGCCGTCACCTCCACCTGGTGGATCCCATCGTCCTGGGTGAGGGCGAAGATCATGTCTCGCCCCCACCTGGGAGCCTGCGGGTCAGACCTTCCCGCAGACCGGCCCGCTTCCAGCGGTTCATGGGTCCATGCCGGGGTCTGTCCCCGGCCAGGCGCAGACGGCGGTCATGGGCGCCAATGAGGGCGGCCGCCAGCGCGACCCGCTGCTCGTCGGGACTTTCTTCTCCGCCAAGAGCCAGAGTATGGGTTTCCAGGAAACCGGTGTTGAATTCGCCGGCCCGGAAGTCGGGATGATCCATCAGGGCGAGGTGAAATGGAATGGTGGTCCGCACCCCGTCGATACGGTATTCACCCAGAGCCCGGCGCATGCGGTCCAGTGCTGTGCCCCGATCGCGGCCCCAGGTGATCAGCTTGGCGATCAAGGGATCGTAATCCATGGGCACGGTCCAGCCGGCGTAAACGCCCGAGTCTTCTCGAACTCCCGGTCCCCCGGGGGGAATATAAGACTCCAGGCGCCCCGGGCTGGGCAGGAACTGGTTGGCTGGATCCTCCGCGAAGATGCGGCACTCGATGGCGGAACCGGTCAGGCGCACATCTTTCTGGCTGAAGCCCGGATCCTGGCCGGCCGCCACCAGGAGTTGAGCGTGCACCAAGTCAAGTCCGGTGACCATTTCGGTGACCGGATGCTCCACCTGCAGACGTGTATTCATCTCCATGAAGAAGACATCACCGGCAGCATCCATGATGAATTCCACCGTGCCGGCATTGCGGTAGCCGACTGCTTCAGCAGCACGCACCGCCATGGCGCCCAGATGCTCCCGCAGTTCCTCGTTGACGGCGGGAGAAGGGGACTCCTCCACCAGTTTCTGATGGCGGCGCTGGATGGAACACTCCCGCTCGCCCAGATATATGGCCCGGCCGTCTGGGCCAGCCATGATCTGCACCTCGATATGGCGGGAATCCGTGACAAAACGTTCCACGAAGACCGATGGATCACCGAACGCTGAACCGGCCTCGGACTGGACAGCACTCAGGGCGGAGGCGATCTCACCCTCGGCCCGGACCACCCGCATCCCCTTGCCGCCTCCGCCTGCGACCGCCTTGAGGAGAACGGGGTAGCCCACCTGGTTGGCCACCCGCCTGATCTCATCTTCACCCTGGACGATGCCGTCGGATCCTGGCGTGACCTGGACGCCCGCCGCACGCATGATCCGGCGGGCCTCGACCTTGTTGCCCATGCCCCTGATGGCCGCGGCCGGCGGGCCGATAAAAACCAGGCCGGCCTCGGCAACTTGCTCGGCGAAGCGGGCATTTTCAGAGAGGAAACCGTACCCGGGATGAATCGCCTGGGCACCGGCCTGAGCCGCTGCCTGGATGATCTTGTCCCCGTTCAGGTAGGAAGCCCGGGGCGCCGCCGCTCCCAGATGATACGCCTCGTCAGCCTCCATGACGTGGCGGGACGTCCTGTCCACGTCGGAGTAGACAGCCACCGTGCTGATACCCATCTCCCGGCAGGCACGCATGACGCGCACGGCAATCTCTCCGCGGTTGGCGATAAGAACTTTGCGGAAGGGCGGGTTCGACATGAACTCAGAGGGGAATATTGCCGTGCTTTTTGGGCGGGTTGGAGACGCGCTTGTTGCGCAGAAGGTCCAGGCCGACGATGAGACGCTGGCGGGTTCTGTGGGGCTCTATCACCTCATCCACAAAACCCCGTTCAGCGGCGTCGTAGGGATTGGCAAAGCGGCGCCGGTATTCATCCGCCCGTCGCTCCCGGGCTTCCTGGGGATTTTCCGATGCTGCGAACTCACGCCGGTACAGGATACTCACGGCGCCTTCGGGTCCCATCACCGCGATCTCGGCGGTGGGATAGGCCAGGTTGAGATCGGCGCGGATATGCTTGGAGGCCATGACACAGTATGCGCCCCCGTATGCCTTCCGAGTGATGACCGTGATCTTGGGAACTGTGGCCTCGGCGAAGGCGTAGAGCAATTTGGCGCCATGACTGATGATGGCCCGCCACTCCTGATCGGTGCCCGGCAGGAACCCGGGCACGTCCTCGAAGGTGATGAGAGGGATATTGAAGGCATCGCAGAAGCGGACAAAACGCGCTCCCTTGCGTGCCGAGTCGATATCCAGAACACCGGCCAGATGAGCCGGCTGATTGGCCACAACGCCCACGGCTCGCCCACCCAGCCGCGCGAATCCGACGATGATGTTGCGGGCGAACTCCTCGTGGACCTCCAGGAACTCACCATGGTCCATGACCATGCCAAGGAGCTTCTTCATATCGTAGGGCTGGTTGGAATTCTCGGGGATGAGGCTGTCCAGCCTCTTATCCTGGCGGTCCACCGGATCATCGGTGTCTTCGTGGGGCGGCTCTTCAAGGTTGTTGGAAGGCAGGTAGGAGAAGAGACGGCGCAGCAAGGCCAGGCACGAGCGATCATCATCGGTGGCGAAATGAGCCACACCGGAGACGGCGGCGTGGGTCGTTGCACCTCCCAGTTGCTCTTTGGTGACTTCTTCGTGGGTGACGTTGCGAATGACCTCCGGCCCGGTGATGAACATGTACGAGGTGTCGCGCACCATGGCCACGAAATCGGTGATGGCAGGTGAGTAGACCGCACCACCGGCACAGGGTCCCATGATGGCGGTGAGCTGGGGCACCACGCCGGAGGCCAGGGTATTGCGCAGGAAGATCTCGGCATAACCGCCCAGGGAGACGACCCCCTCCTGGATACGGGCCCCGCCTGAATCGTTGAGGCCGATGATGGGCACGCCGTTGCGCACGGCAGTGTCCATAACCTTGCAGATCTTCTGGGCGTAGGTTTCCGACAGGGAGCCACCGAAAACGGTGAAGTCCTGCGAATAGAGCATCACTTCCCGGCCGTCGATACGTCCGTGCCCGGTGATCACGCCGTCACCGGGAATTTTCTTGCGCTCCATGCCGAAATTGTTGCAACGATGGACCACGAAGCGGTCGAACTCCTGGAAAGTACCGGGATCCAGGAGTTCGTGGACTCGCTCCCGGGCCGTCAGCTTGCCGGCGTCGTGCTGTTTCTGAACGCGCTCAGGACCGGCGCCGGCCAGGGCTTCCCGATCCCGGCGGCGAAATTCATCATAGCGCTCGTTCATGGCCCGGGCGTTTCGCCAGTCGTGGGTTCCGGCAGTCTGGCGATGGCCACGACCCGATCATCCGCCCCGACGCCAATCACCCGCACACCCTGGGTGGAACGGCCGATCATGGACACACCGGCCGCCGGCATGCGGATGATCTTACCCCGGTAGGTGATGAGCATGACCTCCGAGTTCTCGCTGACCCGTTTCAACCCTGCCACCGGCCCATTCCGCTGGCTCACCTTGAGATTGATGAGGCCCTTGCCGCCACGCCCCTGCCGGCGATACTCGCTGACGCGAGTGCGCTTGCCATAACCCTTTTCACTGACCGTAAGTATGGCATCGTCATTGCTGGAAAGGATTTCCATGGCCACCACCTGGTCGCCCTTCACCAGGCTGATACCCCGTACGCCTCGGGCCGTGCGACCCATGGCGCGGACATCCGCGGCGGCGAAGCGGATGGCCAGTCCGTTGCGCGTAGCCATGAACACATCCTCGCCTTCCTCCGCCAGCCGCACCGAGAGGAGCGCGTCATCGGAATCGATACCCAGGGCGATGATACCGGCCGGCCGCGGTCGTGCAAAAGCCGATAGAGGTGTGCGTTTGACAATGCCGTTGCGCGTTGCCATCACGACATATTGTTCGCTCTCAAAATCGCGCACCACGAGCTGGGCCGCCACCGAATCACCCTCCTGCATGGCCAGCAGGTTGACGATGGCCTTCCCACGCGCCGCCGGACCCAGGTCGGGAACCCGGTACACCTTCAGCCAGTGCACGCGCCCATGATGGGTGAAGCAGAGCATGAAGGCATGAGTGGACGCCACGAACATTTCCTCGACGAAATCTTCTTCATTGAGGACCATGCCGATGCGCCCCTTGCCTCCCCGGTTCTGGGCCGCATAAATGGACAGGGCGCTGCGCTTGATATATCCCAGATGTGAGATGGTCACCACCATCTCCTCGTCGGCGATGAGATCTTCTGAGACGAATTCTTCCGCCTCCTGGGGAACGATCTCGGTACGCCTGGCATCGGCGAAATTCTTGCGAATCTCGGTCAGTTCGTCCACGATGATCTGATCCACCAGGAGATCGGACGCGAGAATCTCCTCGAGCCGGCTGATGACAGCCAGGATCTCCTTGTACTCACGGATGATCTTGTCGCGCTCCAGGCCAGTGAGACGCTGCAGGCGCATCTCCAGAATCGACTGGGCCTGAATATCGCTGAGCTTGAAGCGCAGCCGCAAGGCCTCCTTGGCCTCAGGGGGCGATTTGGACGCCCGGATGAGACTGACCACGTCATCCAGGTTGTCCAGGGCAATCTTGAGGCCTTCCAGGATATGGGCGCGCTCCTTGGCCTTGCGTAGATCATAATGGGTGCGCCGCACCACCACTTCCCGTCGATGCTCCAGAAAATGGCCCATCATCTGCTTCAGGTTGAGAATCTCCGGGCGACCGTTGACGATGGCCAGCATGATGATGCCGAAACTCAACTGCAGGCGGGTGTGCTTGTAGAGCTTGTTGAGCACCACAAGGGGTTCTTCGCCCTTCTTGAGCTCGATGACCACTCGCATACCGTCGCGATCCGACTCATCGCGGATATCGGAGATCCCTTCCACCTTCTTGTTGCGCACCAGGTCGGCGATCTTGATGATCAATTCGGCCTTGTTGACCTGGTAGGGAAGCTCATGAATCAAGAGGCGCTGGCGATCCTTGCCGTGATCCTCCACTTCCACGCGGGCACGCATGAGTACTGAGCCCCGACCGGTGAGATAAGCCTGGTGCGCGCCAGCCGTGCCCTGGATGGTGGCGGCAGTGGGAAAGTCGGGGCCGGGGACGTGTTTGATGAGATCAGCGATAGAGATCTCGGGGTCCTGGATCAGTGCCACCAGCCCGTCCACCACCTCACCCAGGTTATGCGGCGGAATATTGGTCGACATCCCCACAGCGATGCCCGATGAGCCGTTCACCAGCAGGTTGGGGAAGCGGCAGGGAAGAATCAGTGGCTCGGTAAGCGTGTCGTCGTAATTGGGTCCCACATCGACGGTTTCTTTCTCGATATCGGCCATCATCTCGTGGGACAGGCGGTGCATGCGGATTTCGGTGTAGCGCATGGCTGCTGCTGCATCCCCGTCCACGGAACCGAAGTTGCCCTGACCATTCACCAGGGGGTAGCGCAGCGAGAAATCCTGAACCATGCGGACAATGGTGTCGTAGACCGCTGAATCGCCATGGGGATGGTACTTGCCGATAACATCACCCACCACGCGCGCTGATTTCTTGTACGGCTTGTTGTAGTCGTTCTTCAGGTCGTGCATGGCGTAGAGAATACGCCGGTGCACCGGCTTGAGACCGTCCCGGACATCGGGGAGGGCGCGGCCCACGATGACGCTCATGGCATACTCGAGATACGACTTGCGCATCTCGTCTTCGATATTCACCGGACTGGCGAGAGTCTTTTCTTCCGAGCTCATGCATCCTCCCGGCAACCGGTGCATGCGCACCAGGCACCGGCCACTGGTGATGAACGACTAGATGTCCAGGTTACGCACATTCAACGCGTTGTCCTGGATGAACTGGCGCCGCGGCTCGACATCATCACCCATGAGACGGCTGAAAATGGTCTCGGCCTCAGGCAGATCATCGATACGTACCTGGAGAAACCGGCGCGCTGTGGGATCCATGGTGGTCTCCCAGAGCTGCCCCGGGTTCATCTCCCCAAGACCCTTGTAGCGCTGGATGGTGAGACCCTTCTTTCCTGTTTCCAGAAGAGTCTGGTAGAGAGCGTCCCGGGTGGCAACCGAGTTCTTGTTGCCATTGCCGGTCACCAGGAAGGGGGGCTCATGCAGGTCTTCGATATCCTGATAGGCACTCACAAGATTCTGATAACCCGGCGAGGTCACCAGGCTATGATCGATGGTCACCCGGCCGACCTTGCGCACAAGGGAATCCACGCTGAAGCGGTACCCTTCCCACTCACTGTCGGCCGTGGGATCGCCTGCGTCACGTCCACTGTTGCGCAACGCCTCCACGACGGCGTGCACCCTGTCCTCCTGAGCCAGGTCCGTAGCCTGGAAAAGACCCTGGGACATGAGCACCGCCACCAGGCCCGCGTCCAGGCCCCGTTGCTCCAGGAGGCCGCGAACATGGGTATAGTCTGCCAGGTTCTTCAGGACCTGGATGAGGCGGGTACCCGTAAGAGTGAGATTCCGGGCCGGTACCTGCACGCTCTGCTCTTCAGCAGCCTTTTCCATGAGGAATTCGGTCAGTTCACTTTCGCTGGAGACATACCGCTCCGCCTTGCCACGGACCACACGGTACAGGGGCGGCTGGGCGATATACAGATAGCCCCGTTCGATGAGAGGCCGCATCTGCCGAAAGAAAAAGGTCAGCAGAAGGGTGCGGATATGGGATCCGTCCACATCGGCATCACACATGATGATGATCTTGTGGTAGCGCAATCGCCCCAGATCGATATCCTTATCGATACCGCAGCCCAGAGCCGCGATGATGACCCGGATCTCCTCATGGGCCAGCATCTTATCGATGCGTGCCTTCTCCACGTTGAGGATTTTTCCCCGCAGGGGCAGAATGGCCTGGAAACTGCGGTCCCGGCCCTGCTTGGCCGAACCGCCGGCGGAATCTCCCTCCACCAGGTAAATCTCGCAGCGAGCGGGATCTCTCTCGGAGCAGTCGGCCAGCTTGCCGGGCAAGCTACCTGAATCAAGAGCGCCTTTGCGTCTTGTCAGCTCTTTGGCTTTGCGCGCCGCCTCCCTGGCCCTGGCCGCCTCCACACCCTTCTCGATGATCCGCTTGGCAATGGCCGGGTTCTGTTCGAGGAAGCGCGAAAGTTGATCATTGACCAGGGTTTCCACCAATCCCTTGACTTCACTGTTTCCCAGCTTGGTCTTGGTCTGGCCCTCGAACTGAGGGGTGGGAACCTTGACTGAAATGACCGCAGTCAAGCCCTCGCGAACATCATCGCCGCTGAGGGTGGTGTCTTTCTGCTGCTTCGAAATGGAACTGGAAGACGCCATGTAGGCATTGATGCTGCGGGTCAGGGCCGCCCTGAAACCGGTGAGGTGCGTCCCTCCCTCGCGTGTGTAGATGGAGTTGGCATAGGTGAAGATCGTCTCGGCATAGCTGTCGTTGTACTGCAGAGCAACCTCGATGGTCACACCTTCCTTCTCGCCCAGAAGATGAATGGGTCGAGGATGGACGGTGCCCTTGGAGGCATTGAGATGTTCAACGAAGGAACTTATGCCTCCGTCATACTTGAACACGCTGGAGCGGGACGCCCGCTCGTCGGTGAGGACGATCTCTACACCGGAGTTGAGAAAGGCCAGTTCACGCAGGCGCTGGGAGAGAACATCGAAGGAGAATTCAGTCATCTGAAAAATCGATCGATCTGGCTTGAACGTGATCTTGGTGCCACGGCGGTCGGTGGTGCCTTCCTGCGCGAAAGGAGTTGTGGGTTTACCCTTGCTATATGACTGGCGGTAGACCTTGCCATCACGCCAGATCTCCAGAAGAAGGGGATCTGAAAGGGCGTTGACCACCGAGATACCAACGCCGTGGAGGCCGCCGGACACCTTGTACGTTTCGTTGTCGAATTTACCGCCGGCGTGAAGGACGGTCATGACCACCTCGGCAGCCGACTTCTGTTCCTCCTTGTGAAAATCCACCGGAATACCGCGACCATCGTCAATCACAGTGATGGAATTATCGAGATTGATAGTGACCTCGATTCGCTTGCAGAAACCGGCCTGGGCCTCATCGATGGAGTTGTCCACCGCCTCATAGACCAGGTGGTGAAGGCCACCGGCCACCGTGTCCCCGATGTACATGGCCGGGCGCTTGCGCACCGCCTCCAGACCAGGAAGGACCTTGATCTTGCTGGCGTCGTAGCTGCTGGCCAAGAGTTGATCGTTATGGGTGCCGGGTGCTTCGCTCATCTGATCCCTGGCCCTGTCCTGCAGCCTCATGAGGCGCCTGAGGGGGATATGGATGAGTCCAAGAGATCCCTCAGAAACCGTCAGGAAAAGCGGCTGATTATACCATCCCTCACCCGTAGATGGAGTGCGACACGCGGGTCGCCCGCCCACGCCTCCACAGACGCTGACGCCACCAGCACCTGGTACGGTCCGGTCAGCAGGTGGAGAGCCCGGCGGGTCCTGTCCGCGTCCAGTTCCGCATCCACATCATCCACCAGAAGGACCGGGTAGGACCCGGTCATCTCCTTATGTACCAACATCTTGGACATTTTCAGAGCGATCAGTGCGGCCCGTTGCTGTCCGGCCGAGGCAAAACGGCTCATCTCGGCGCCATCCTGATGAATGAAGAGATCATCACGTTGCGGCCCGACCAGGGCGTGCCCCCGGCGTATCTCATCATCAGCCCGTTCCTGATAGGCGGCCAGGAGGTCCTCCCGGCTACCGGTCATCCCATCTTCGAGAGTAGGATGAGGCCGGTATACGATCTCCGGGCGCTTCCCCGGAACCAACCCTGCCGGTCCCTCATCCAGGGCGAGAACTTTGCCCAGTCGATTGACATAATCCTGTCTTTCATGGCGGATGGTGGATGCTGTGCCGGCAAGCTGGTCATTGAACGCCGCCAATTGCTCCCTGAGTGCCGCCACCGGCCGGCCCTGGCGGGCCTCCTTGAGGAGCCTGTTCTTATGCCGCAGGGCGCGCAGATGATCCCGGTAGGTTTCCACCATACCGGGCTTGCCGCCCACGATGCCACGATCCAGAAACCGCCGCCGGTCATCGGGCCCGCCCCTGAAGAGAGCGAGCCGCGGGGCGGCAAAAACCAGACAAGCCATGACCTCCAGGGTTCTTCCAAGGTCGGACTGGCGCCCGTCCAGGGTCCTCTCCCGGAGCCCGCGCCCGGCCTTCACGCCCAGGAAATGGCTGACCTGACGGTGGCTGACCTCCCCGCTGAGAGAGAAGAAACTGCTCCCCCGGCGGGGCAAAGCATCCACCCTTGCCGTGCGGAAGGATCGCCCCATGGCCAGAAAAAAACAGGCCTCAAGAAGATTGGTCTTGCCATGGCCATTGTCGCCGGAGATGACGTTCAGCCCCGCGCACCACTCGACTTGCGTGTCGCGCAGATTACGGAACGACACACAGTTGAGGGACCGCAGGACCGTTTCAGTCGGCTTCTTCACCCCGAAGCTGCATCGGCATGACCACATACCTGTACTCGGAGTCCAGTTCTTCCTCGGGCAGGAACAGACCCTGCGTATTGGAATCTTTCAGAATCATACGCACCCGGGAACAGCTCAAGGATTCAGTGAAATCGATCACATAACGGGCGTTGAACCCGATGGCAACGCCATTTCCCTTGTAGTCCACCGTCAGGACTTCACTGGCCTCACCTAGATCGGGCGAATTGGAAGTGATCTCCAGGCGATCCCTGGTTAGATCGAACCGCACAGCGCGGGAGCGCTCACTGGATAACAGGGAGACACGCTTGAGGGCCGCCGCCAGGAGCTCGCGATCCAGGCCTATCTGGTGGTCGTCAAAATCGGGCAGCACCTTCTCATAGGCCGGAAACGACTTCTCAAGGGACCGGGATGTGAGGACCGCGCGATCAACCCGAAAGAGGATGTGATTGTCCACCTCACCGCAGGAAATCTGATCTTCATCATCCAGGTCGGCTAGCAGCTTGAGCAGTTCGGCCAGGGTCTTGCGATGGACGACCTGACGGATTCCCTTCTTCAACGGCTTGATTTCCAGCTCGCAGCTGGCATAGGCCAGGCGATGGCCGTCGGTGGCCACCAGAGTCAGGGTCTTCCCTTCCACCGAGAAAAGGGCACCATTGAGTGAATAGACAGGGTCATCCACGGTCACGGCAAAGATGACCCGGGCGATCATCTCCCGCAATCGAGCGGCAGGCAACTGCACAGGATCTTTCAGGGCTGTCTCCGGGAGGCTGGGGAAATCAGACGCCGGCAGTCCTCGCAGCGTGAATTTGGTCTGCTCGCAGACAATTCCCAGATCGTGGTCACCGGAGCGCCGGAACTGAATCTCCCCGCCGGGCAAGCTGCGCACCACATCGAAGATCTTACGGGCGGGAACGGTGACCTCGCCGGGCTGGCTGATGCTTGCTTCACAACGGGTACGGAAGCCGACCTCAAGATCGGTGGCTACCAGTTGCAGGCCTTCCTTGTCGGCAACCAGAAGCAGGTGGGAAAGAATCGGCATGGTGGTCTTGCGTTCCACAATGCCCTGCACCAGGGCCAGTTGACCCAGTAAGTCATCTTTCTTGGCAATGAATTCCACGTGAACCTCCGTGGGACTTGTTTTTGAACAAGAAGAACTCTTTTTAAAAGAATAGATATCTTAGTAGTAGTAGTAGGACCTGTGGAGAATGTGGGGCCATGGATTAAACTGTTCCCTGGACAGGATATAAGCTTGGCCAGAGGCGGCGCAAAAGCCTGTGCATGGCCGGGTTGGAAACATGTGAAAGTCCTTGTCCTGGCCGCATGGCGATTCTTTCACATCCCCCTCCACAGTGGAAACTGTGCAGGCAACCGGTATCTCATTGAAACGACTCCAGAAGCGCATTGAGACGCCTGTCAAGATCTTTGTCTTCCTGACGGAGGCGGGCGACTTTACGCACGGCATGGAGAACGGTGGTGTGATGCTTGCCGCCGAATCGCCGTCCGATCTCCGGCAGAGAGAGCTGGGTGATTTGTTTGCAGATATACATCGCGGCATGTCGGGCCATGGCCACCTCTCTTGAATTATCACGGTCTCGTAGCTGCGCCACACGTACACCGAACGCCTGGGCCACGGCCCGCTGGATGGCTTCCACGGTGGTGGTGCGGACACCATCACCCACCAGGTCCTGCAGGACATCGCGAGCCATCTCGAGATCAATCGCTCGCTTCATGAAGGCCGCATAGGCCACCAGACGCACCAGGCAGCCCTCCAGTTCACGCACGTTGGACTTGACCTGGGCAGCGACGAAGAGGGCGACATCGTCAGGGAGGGCGACGCCTTCGCCCTCAGCCTTCTTGTTGAGGATGGCGACCTTGGTTTCCAGATCAGGCGGCTGGATATCGGCAATCAACCCCCACTCAAAACGTGAGCGCAGGCGCTCTTCCAGGGCCGGGATATCCCGAGGTGGGCAGTCCGAGGTCAGAACGATCTGTTTCTGTAATTCATACAACTGGTTGAATGTATGAAAAAATTCTTCCTGGGTTCGTTCCTTCTTCTGGAGGAACTGGATGTCATCCACCAGCAGAACGTCCACACTTCGGTACTTGTCCTTGAACTCGAAGGTGCGATCCCGCCGGATGGCGGTGATCAGTTCATTCATGAAGTTCTCGGTGGTCACATAACACAGACGCAGATCAGGGTTGGATGTGGTGAGAATATTGCCGATGGCGTGGAGGAGATGGGTCTTGCCCAGGCCGACGCCGCCGTAAATATAGAGTGGGTTGTAGGAGTGACTGGGATGCTCCGCCACGGCCTGGGCCGCTGCGTGGGCAAATTGATTGCAGGAAGAGACAACGAACGAGTCGAAACTGTAGCGGGGGTTGAGGATAATCGACGGTGTGCTGCCCCGGTGGATCTCCACTGTCGCTGGCCCGCCCGTGGTGATCTGTTGCTGGCCGGCCGACGCTGAATTTCCCTGGCTGTTGCCGTTGGCTGCTGTTCCCTTGCCGGGTGCAGCGTGGATCCGGGACACGAACTTCACCGACCTGACCCGAGGCTGCATCTGTTCGATGACCTCATGCAGAAGGTCGCCGTAGGTGTTGTTGATCCACTCCTGGAAGAGACGGTTGGGAACCTCGACGGTGAGACGCCCCTCATCCTCACGCAGCAGACGCGTAGGAGCGAACCAGGTCTGATAGGGGCGCTCGTGGAGGGTCTTCTTCACTCGCTCCAGGACACGGTTCCAGATATCCATGTCGGCCGCCCTTTTTCCACAGGTTTTCAACACCTGTGGAAAATGTAGAAATAAATAAGTTGTTCTAAATCAATAACTTAAGTTGAAATAATAAGTTGCTACGTTATTCCTCAGCTTCTGTATCAGGACACACTTACCCCATCCCGGGTACTCACTGAACCCGCCTTTTCATGTTGTTTGGCTGTAGTGTGGTCGAAACGATTCAGGCTGTCCCGCCCTCGACTGCGGCACAACGCGCGCATCGTAACACGCGATATTTAGGCTGTCCAGAACTTTTCAGAGGACCGTTTGGACCCTGTTGGTCAACCTGTTGATAGGACAGGAGCTTGCCGGTAAATATTTATTTTTGGCGCCGGGGCGGCCATTCACAACCCTGTGCAAGGAGCTTCCAGAGCGTGCAACCACCCATGAACAGGTGAAACAGACCAGCCACATGGTTGCCGGGCAAGCGGACCTTGTTCGGTAAAAACCACCAAACTGTTGAAAGGACAGATGCTTGACAGGATTCCCGTGGCCCGGTAAAGTGCTTCCTTTCCCGCACGGACAGGTAAGTCATGAAAAGAACGTTTCAGCCGAATAATCGGAAACGCAGGCGGACCCACGGGTTCCTGGTGCGCATGCGCACTCCCGGTGGTCGCAATGTCATCGCCCGGCGGCGCCGCAAAGGCCGCAAGCGCCTCGCCGTCTAGTCCACCCTCTGCTTCGGGGCGCATGCCATGACCGCCGCTGCGGTCCAGACACATGACCGATTTCAGCCTGACGACCGCCTGCGATGTCGCAGGGAGTTCGAGCAGGTGTATGCCGCGGCCCGCAAGGCATGGGGGCGTGGCTGCACGGTTTTTGTGGCGGATTCGAGTTGCGACCGCCAGCGCCTGGGACTGGCGGTGGGCCGTCGCGTCGGCAACGCCGTGCTGCGGAATCGGATCAAGCGCCGCATCCGTGAGGTATTCCGGCTGCAGAGAAAGAACTGGCCGGGTTGCTACGATATCGTGGTCCATGGACGAGCCGAGGTGGCCGTCATGCCATTCCTGGAACTGACCGAGGTCCTCACGCAGGCCGTGCGTACCGCCGTGGCGCGTCCATCACGACCGCGCCGGGGGTTGCTCCGGGGTGGCGACAAGGAGAGATCATGATGACCACGGTCCCGCAGCGCCTGGCCCTGGGTCTCCTCTCCGGCTACAAGACCGTCATCTCTCCCTGGTTACCTCCATCCTGCCGCTTCCAGCCCACCTGCTCCATGTACGGGGCGGAAGCCATCCAGCGGTATGGTGTCGGCCGTGGTGCATGGATGACCGTGCGCAGGATTCTCCGTTGTCATCCCTTTTCCCGGGGCGGATACGACCCGGTCCCTTGAAGGTTCCCATAGTGCAGAAGACTGAAATGAGCATGGAACGTCGCCTGCTGCTGGCCATGGTGCTGGCCGTGGGTGTGCTGGTGGTCTGGCAGATGCTTTTCTCGCCGACACGCCCTCTTCCTCCGCCTGATGACGGCGACCTGTCAGCCGGGATGCAGGACGCGACCGATGAGAATCCCCTGCGCGCGACCGATGGGAGCGGTTCGGGTGTTCCCGGTGGCATGGCACGGACAGCGCTGGGTGTCCCCGGCGAGACCATGGACCGTGGCCTGTCCCTGGGGACTGCCGAGGCGGTCGTGGGTGAAGAAGCCGTGCGAATCATCACCCTCGAGACCGATGATGTGCTGGTCATGATCAGCAATCGCGGCGGCCGGCCGCAGAGCTGGAGGCTGAAGACGTACAAGGACGACAAAGGGCGCAATCTGGAGCTGATCTCCGATTCTGCGCGGGCTGCCGATGTCCTGCCCCTGGATCTGCTCCTGGACGATGCCGCACTCCAGCAGGCCGCGGGCGAGGCTCTGTACAAGATGGAGCGGACGATCACCTCCTCCGGCCAGGATGGGGTGGTGCTGACCTGGTCCGACGGCCTGGGCCGTACCGTGCGCAAGGAGATCACCATCGGGCCCGGCTTCTCCGCCTCCATCCAGGTCGAGGTCCGCCAGGATGGTGTCCTGCTGCCGGTGGCCTTGACCTGGGGAGCCGGCTTCGGGGAGGAGGCGAAGAAAGGTGGCAGCGCGGGGACATTCCATTATGGAGGCCGGGCGCTGCTGTCCGAAAAGCCCAGGCCGCGGCGGATGACGGCCGGCAGCCTGGAGGCGGGTGAGATGTTAGCCGCCGGAGAACGCGAGTGGGGTGGCCTGGAGGATACTTATTTCATGGCCGTCTTTCTCCCGGTCACGACCACCGATTTCAGGGTGTTCGGGCTGGAACTGCCTGTCGCCGGCAGCCAGGACACGAATCTGGCTCTGCAGGTTGCCGCCGGGATGTCCGGCGGCAGCCTGGAACTCTACGTCGGCCCCAAGGACTACCGCATCCTGGCGGCCATGGAGCGGGGCCTGCAGGAGGCGGTTCATTTTCAGAGCGGTATCTGGGTCATCGGGCCGCTGGTCACGCTCATCAGCCAGGGCTTGTTCTATGCCCTGATTTATCTGTTCACCCATGTGGTGGACAACTGGGGCTGGGCCATCGTCCTCCTCACCGCCGCTATCAAGTTTGCCTTCTGGCCCATCACCCAGAAGGCCATGCTCTCCATGAAACGGATGCAGGAGAAGACCAAGCGGATTCAGCCGAAGATTGCGGCCCTGAAGGAAAAGTACCGCAAGAAGAGCAAGAAGGATATCGATTCGCGTGGCAAGCTGAACCAGGAGACCATGGCCCTCTATCAGAAGGAGGGGATCAACCCCATGGGGAATCTGGGTGGCTGTCTGCCCCTGCTCCTGCAGATGCCGATCCTGTACGGCTTCTACAATCTGCTGCAGGTGGCCATCGAGTTGCGCCATGCGCCCTGGCTCCTGTGGGTGACCGATCTGTCCCAGGCCGACCCGACTTACATCCTGCCCATTGTCATGGGCGGGTCCATGGTCTTTCAGCAGGTCCTCACCGGTGCCGCCATCGCCGATCCGGCTCAGCGCAAGATGATGTACATGACGCCGGTCCTGTTCACTTTCTTTTTCCTCAACCTGCCCTCAGGCCTGGTCCTGTACTGGCTGGTCAATAACCTGCTGGGCATCGTGCAGCAGTGGTTCATCAACCGGCGCTATGAAAAGGAGAAAGTGGCCGCGGCGACGTCGGGCCGGCACAAGTCGGCTCCTTCCAAGTCCTAGGTGATCGGCTCATCCAGGCTGGAGGGCGCAGACACCATCGTCGCCATCGCCACGCCGCCGGGCCAGGGAGCGCTGGGGACGGTCCGGATCTCGGGCCCGTCAGCACGGCGGCTGGCCCTCGAGTTGTTCCGGCCCTGGCGGAAGGATCCGGATTTTCCTCAGGAACGTGTCGCGGTATCGGGAACGGCCCTGGCCCCCGCTCTTTCCGGCGATCCGCCGCCCGCCACCGCCAAGGGAACCTCATCCGCCGGTCGGATGGAGGCCCTGGACCATGGCGTGCTCGTCTTCTTCCCTGCCGCAGGCAGTCCCACAGGTGAGGATCTGGTGGAGATCACCCTGCACGGCAGCCCGGTGGTTCTGGCTCTCTTCACAGCAGGCGCCCAGGCCCGTGGCGCCCGCCAGGCCCGCCCCGGCGAGTTCAGTTATCGCGCCTTTCTCAATGGCCGCCTGGACGCGGTTCAGGCCGAAGCCATCGATGACCTGGTGCGGGCGCGCACCGCGTATCAGGCCAGGGTGGCCCATGGCCAGCAGACGGGGGCGCTGGCGCGCGCCGTCGAGCCGGCCCGCACCGCGCTTGTGGACTGGCTGGCCCGCCTTGAGGGCAGCATCGAGTTCGGGGCCACCGATGATGAAGATTTTCTGCAGAGCAAGGATCTGGTGTCCGGGCTTGCGGCCCTCGCCGCCTCCCTGGACGGCCTTCTGGCCCAGGCCGGCCGCGGCCTGCTTCTGAACCGAGGTGTGCGCGTGGTGCTGGCGGGAGAAGTCAACGCCGGCAAGTCGAGCCTCTTCAATGCCTGGCTGGAACGGGATCGGGCCATCGTGAGCGAGAGCCCCGGGACCACCCGGGATATCCTGGAAGCGGAGGTCGCCTGGGAAGGGTTGCCGGTGATGCTGGTGGATACCGCCGGGGAGAGAACCGGGGCATCGCCTGCCGCCGGCAGGGACCCGGTGGAACAGGAAGGGCAACGACGGGGAGCGGCGGCGCGGATCGAGGCCGACCTGGTGATCTGGCTGCTGGATGGCACGGTGTCCCCTGTCGTTCAACCGCCTCCGCAGGTGGAGGGTGAAGCGGAACGCCTCCTGGTGATGAGCAAGGCCGACCTGGTTGTTCCCCGGGAAGTCACGGTTGTCGCCGGCCAGGATCCTGCGGTTCCGCGGGCGGTCTCGGCCCGCACCGGGGACGGCCTGGATGACCTCAAACGCGCGGCCCTGGCTCTCCTTGCGCCCGGCTGGGACCGTCGGGAGCGCCCTCTTGTCACCCGCCTGCGCCAGCAGGGTTGCCTGCAGAGGGCGGTCACGGCTCTCTCCGAGGCGCGGGAGCTGGCCGCCACGGGGGCGGGTGAAGAGCTGGTCGTTGTTCCCCTGGGAGACGTGCTGACGGCTCTGGCCGACCTGACCGGGCGCGGCAACCTGGAGGAGGTGTACGATCGGATCTTCTCCAGGTTCTGCATCGGCAAGTGAGACCTCCGTGAATCTCTTCGATGTCATCGTGGTGGGTGGTGGCCACGCCGGCTGTGAGGCGGCGGCGGCGGCGGCGGGCATGGGCCGGCGGACAGTCCTGGTCACCACGGACGCCGGCGCCCTGGGACGGATGTCATGCAATCCTGCCGTGGGCGGCCTGGCCAAGGGCCACCTGGTGCGCGAGATCGATGCCCTGGGTGGCATCATGGGTCGTGTTGCCGACCGGGCCGGAATCCAATTCCGGATGCTCAACCGCAGCAAGGGCCCCGCCGTGCAGGCACCGCGGGCGCAGGCGGATCGGGCTGTCTACGAGAAGACCATGACCTCGCTGCTGGCGGAGCAGAAGGGCCTCACGGTCATGTCCGGCATGGTGGAGGATCTGCTGCTGGACGGAAGGCGTATCGCCGGGGTGACTCTTGCCGATGGTTCCATGCTGCAGGCCTCAGCCGTGGTCCTGACCACCGGTACGTTTCTCAGGGGCTGCATCCACGTGGGCGGGCAGCGCACGGCCGCGGGCCGCCACGGCGAGCCGCCGGCAGTGGCCCTGGCTCAGCGCCTTCAGGCCATGGACCTGCGCATGGGCCGGCTCAAGACCGGCACGCCGCCGCGCCTGGACGGGCGCACCATCGACTTCAGCAGGTTCAAGGTGCAGGAAGGCGACCGGGATCCGGTCTTCTTTCACGCCGGCACCACCGCCCCTCACCTGGAGCAGCGGCCCTGTCACCTGGCCTTCACCAATCCAACGGTCCACGCCATCATCCGCGAGGGGCTGGACCGCTCTCCCCTCTTTTCCGGCGCCATCACCGCCATGGGCCCCCGTTACTGCCCATCCATTGAGGACAAGGTTGTGCGCTTTGCCCGGCGTGAGCGCCACCAACTTTTCCTGGAACCGGAAGGTCTCGACACCGATCTGATCTATATCAACGGACTCTCCACCAGTTTGCCCGAAGAGATCCAGGACCGGATTCTGCGCGCCATCCCGGGCCTGGAGAATGTGCGCATGACGAGGGCCGGCTATGCCATCGAATACGACTATGTCGATCCCACCGAACTGGATGGCAACCTGCAGGTACGCCGCGTCCCGGGCCTCTTTCTGGCCGGCCAGATCAATGGGACCACCGGCTACGAGGAAGCGGCAGCCCTCGGTTTCGTGGCCGGGGTCAATGCCGCGCTCCTGGTCACCGGGGAACCGCCGTTCGTGTTGCGTCGCCACCAGGCGTACATCGGTGTCCTGGTGGATGATCTGGTGACCCTGGGCACCCGCGAGCCATACCGGATGTTCACGTCGCGGGCCGAGTACCGCCTGTTGCTGGGTGCCGATTCGGCCGAGATGCGACTGGCGCGCCATGGTGCCCGGCTGGGTCTGGTGAGCTGGGAGGCAGCCCGGGATGTGCGCCGGAGAAGAAACTCTATCTCATTTATAATCAAGAGGTTAGACAAAATATTCCCAGATCCGGCTGGAGTCGGCGAGAATCCGGATGTGCCGGCGTTCACCACCGCTCGCCAGCGCGGCCAGAGTCTTCTGGCCCTGTTGCGGCGGCCTGAGATCCGTGCGGTGCAGGTGCTCCCCCACCTGCGCGCGGCAGGAGGGCAGATTCCCTCCCTGGACGCGCGGGATCTCCGCCTGCTTGAATCACGGGTCAAATATGCAGGCTATGTCAGGCGCCAGCTCCGCGAAGTCCGCCACCTGGCGCGCGATGAACGCAGACGGATTCCATCCGGCTTCGATTATGAGGGGGTCGGTCCCCTCTCGCGTGAGGTCACCGAAAAATTGACCAGGGTCCGGCCCGAGAACCTGGGCCAGGCCGGTCGCATTGCGGGGGTCACGCCGGCCGCGCTGGCGGCACTGCGCGTCGCGTTGCGCCACCGGAGCAAGAGAGAGATCACGAGTGCGGGATCCGATCCGGCGCCTGCTTGAAGAGCAGGGATGGGCGGACCCTGGCCGAGCTCTGGAGCAGCTCAGCCGTCATCATGATCTCCTCCTGACCTGGAACCGGACAGCGCACCTCGTCTCGGCCGGTGATGCCAGCCGGCGGGCGCTGATCAGGCATGATCTGGAAGCGTTGCAGGCTCTTCCCTATCTGGCCGGCCATCACACCGTGGTGGATGTGGGCAGCGGCGGTGGTTTCCCCGCTCTGGTCTGGGCCTGCATGCGGCCAGACCTGGAGCTGATCCTGGTGGAAAGCGGCGCGCGCAAGGCTGCGTTCCTGCGCGAGGCTGTCCACAGGCTCGCTCTTGACGGAGTTCGGGTCTTGCACGAACGACTGGAGGATCCAGGCCGACTGATCGAACTGAATGGCGATCTGTGGACCAGCCGTGCGGCAGGATGCGGGCCTCTTCTGCGGCAGGCCGGTGCAGCCGGTCCGGCCGGCCTGACGCTGATCCTCTACGCGGGCGTTCAGGATGCCGGCGATCCCGCGGATGCGCCGGTCTGGGAAGGGGTGGCGGATGAGCCCCTCGTTTCAGGTGCTGCCGGTCGCCTCGTGGTGCTGCGGCGGCGCGGGTCTTCCGGTCCACCTGCCTGAAGGTCAATCCCTCCGGCCCACAAACTTCTCACCACGACTTGCGGCATGTTCCACGTGGAACATCGCCAGTGGAGAGCGGGTGTGGTAGATTTTCGCGGCCGTCAGAGATCGACTGGAGAGCGCCCGTGGGTCGGATCATCGCAATCGCCAACCAGAAAGGTGGTGTTGGCAAGACCACCACTGCTGTGAATCTTGCCGCGGCACTGGCTCTCGCCGGGAAGAAAACTCTCCTGATCGATGTCGATCCGCAGGCCAACACCACCCGCGGGCTGGGAGTGGACCGCGACGATGCGGAACCTGGTGTCTACGAATGGCTGACCGAGGCAGCCGATCCCTCCGCCATCATACGCACCACGGAGTTGCCTTTTCTCGCCCTGATTCCCTCCGGGCGCAATCTGGTGGGCATGGAAGTGGAACTGGTCGAGAAGGAGGCACGGGAATATGTCCTGCGCAACCGGCTGCGGGGCCTGGCCAGGGATGACGAGTTTGTCCTGCTTGATTGCCCTCCTTCACTGGGTCTCCTCACCCTGAACGCCCTGGCCGCCGCCAGCAGTGTCCTTATCCCGGTCCAGTGCGAGTACCTGGCTCTGGAGGGGATCAGTGAAATGATGGGGACCCTCGAGCGGGTGCGGCAATCGGTGAACCCGGGTCTGGCCATCGAAGGCGTGCTCCTGACCATGTACGATGATCGAACCAACCTGGCGCACCAGGTTGTCGAGGAGGTGCGCAGGGTCTTCGGAGAGAAGGTGTTCAAGACCGTGATTCCCCGCAATGTCCGCCTGAGCGAGGCTCCCAGCTTCGGTCAGCCAATCATGATGTACGATATCCGTTCCAGGGGTTCGGAAGCTTATCTGGCCCTGGCGGTGGAGGTGTTAGGCAATGAGCAAGCGCAAAGCGCTGGGTAAGGGGTTGTCATCGCTGATCCCCGACACGCCGCGAGCCGGTGCCACCGGCGTCCTGAGTCTTGATCTTGGCCTGATTCATCCCAGTCCGGACCAGCCCAGAAAACAGTTCGACGAAGCCGCCCTGGAAGAACTGGCCAGCTCCATCCGGAGCCATGGCGTCCTGCAGCCGGTGATCGTGACGCGTGACGGGAATGGCTATCGGCTGGTGATCGGAGAGCGGCGATGGCGTGCCGCTTCCCTGGCTGGTATCGCCAAGATCCCCGCCATCGTGCGTGAGGTCGGGGAGCGGGATCGCCTGGAGATGGCTCTTATCGAGAACCTGCAGCGGCGGGATCTGAATCCTGTGGAAGAGGCGCGAGCCTACCGTCTCCTTCTTGATGAGTTTGACCTGGGCCACGAAGAGCTGGCCGGGCGAGTGGGAAAATCTCGACCACATGTTTCTAACTTATTGAGAATATTGAACTTAGATGGATCCGTTCTGGATGCTGTTGCGAGTTGTCAACTGAGCATGGGACACGCCCGCGCCCTGGCCGGGGTGACGAGCCGTGACGATCAGAAGCGTCTGGCCGCCCAGGTCGTGGACCGCGGCCTGTCGGTGCGTGCCCTGGAAGCCCTCATCGGCGCTGCTGATGGCCAGGCCGGCAGGGGAGAGCGGGCGGCGGGGACGCGCAAGAGGCGGGATCCCAACATCGTGGCCGCGGAGGAGAAACTGAAAGCCGCACTGGGAGCACCGGTCCGGATCACCGGGGGGCAGGGTCGTGGAAAGATCGTGATTGACTATGTCAACCCAAGGGAGCTCCAGCGTTTATTCGATCTTCTCGAGAAGTCAGCGCGCCAGGCGCCACCGCCTCCAGCCCGTGACATCCGGCTTCCTGGCCACTCGAGTCGCCGGGTCGGGCAGGGGCACGTATGAAGCTCGGCCGTCATCTTGAGCTCTCCGGCTATCTCGGTCAGGGGACCGAAATCCACGGGACTGTGCGTTTTCGCCGCCTTCTGAGAGTGGATGGGATCCTCACGGGGAGAGTGGAGTCGTACGATACGCTGGTGGTCGGCAAGACCGGCCGGGTCGATGCGGAGATCATCGTCGGGTCCCTGCAGGTGCATGGCCTGGTCAGGGGGCGGATTGCCGTGGATAAAACCATCGAGATTCTTCCCGGCGGCCGCGTCGAGGGTGACGTATACGCCTCGGCGCCGGGAGTGAAGATTTCCGAAGGTGGGATTTTTGATGGCCAGCTCCACATGAATGCCGTCCCGGAGGAGGTGGACCAGCGCCGCCGGGAGGACCAGAAGCCGAACCGATCGCCGGAAGGCGCTTGAAACCACATGGTTTAGCTTGACCCTCCGTGTGGCGGGTGATAGTTTTCACGCTTCCTGAGATGAGCCTGTTTGGCGGGGATTTCACCGTTCAGTAGGGGATGAAATGGGCAACCGCACCATGGCCGTCCGCTATGCCAGAGCGCTGGTGGATGTGCTGTCGGATGATGCTGATCTGTCACGTGTGCAGGGTGACCTGGACGTGGTCGCACAGATTCTGCATGACGATGGTGAGATCCGGACGGCTCTCATGTCATCGGGTTTATCGCGGGCGCGCAAGAAAGGATTACTGGAACTGCTGGCCCGCAAGGCGGATTTTCATCCGGCCTGCCGGCGGATTCTGACCATGCTGGCGGAAAGCAACTGCTTGTCAGTTTTCACAGAGATGCAGCAGGCATTTGCCGGCCTCTGCGATGAGCGCCGCAAGATCGTGGCTGCCGAAGTGGTCACCGCGGTTGCCATCGATCCCGGCCGGGAGCAGGATTATTGCCGGTCCCTGGAACGCTTGACCGGCAGACAGGTACGTCTTCAGATGCGGATCGACCCCGCCATCCTCGGCGGTGTGGTGACACGCATTGGTTCCCAGGTGTACGACGGCAGCGTTCGCGGCCGACTGCAGCGCCTTCAGACTCGACTGAGAGGGGAGTAACCGGTTCCATGGCTGATATCAAAATTGGAGAGATCACCAAACTCCTCAGAGAGGAGATCCATGGCTTCACCTCCGACATCGACGTGGCCCAGGAAGGGACCATCGAATCGGTGGGAGATGGCATCGCCCGTGTCAGTGGCCTGGACAAGGTCATGTACGGCGAGCTCCTGGATCTGCCCCACGATGTGAAGGGACTGGCTCTGAACCTGGAACAGGACAGCGTCGGTGTGGTCCTCATGGGTGAATCGTCCCTCATCGCCGAAGGTGACAAGGTGCGCCGCACCGGCAACATCATGCAGGTGCCGGTGGGCAAGGCCATGCTGGGCCGGGTGGTGAACGCCCTGGGCGAATCCATCGATGGCCGTGGTCCCATCGAGTCCGACGAGTCCTACGTGATGGAACGGATCGCCCCCGGCGTCGTGGATCGGCAGCCGGTGACCATCCCTCTCCAGACGGGCATCAAGGCCATCGACGGTATGATTCCCATCGGTCGCGGTCAGCGCGAACTGATCATCGGCGACCGCCAGACCGGCAAGACAGCGCTGGCCATCGACACTATCATCAACCAGAAGGGGACCGGCGTCGTCTGTATCTATGTGGCCATCGGTCAGAAGGCATCCACGGTGGCCCAGGTCGTGCAGACACTGGAAGAGCATGGCGCCATGGCGCACACCATCGTGCTCGCCGCCACGGCCTCCGATCCGACGCCGTTGCAATACCTGGCTCCGTTTGCCGGCTGTGCCATGGGCGAATACTTCCGTGACAACGGTGGACACGCCCTCTGCGTCTATGACGATCTCAGCAAGCACGCCGCCGCTTACCGGGAGATCTCGCTGCTCCTGCGCCGGCCGCCGGGCCGCGAGGCGTACCCGGGTGACGTTTTCTACCTGCACAGCCGTTTGCTGGAACGCGCTGCCATGCTCAGCACGGCCAAGGGCGGTGGCTCCCTGACCGCCCTGCCCATCATCGAAACACAGGCCGGTGATATCTCGACCTACATTCCCACCAATGTGGTCTCCATCACCGACGGCCAGATCTTTCTGGAGACCGACCTGTTCCACTCAGGCGTGAAGCCGGCGGTCAACGCCGGTCTCTCGGTGTCACGGGTCGGCGGCAATGCCCAGATCAAGAGCATGAAGGGCGTGGCCGGGACCCTGCGCCTGGAGCTGGCCCAGTACCGCGAACTGGCCGCCTTCTCACAGTTCGGCTCCGACCTGGACAAGGCCACCCAGGCCCAGTTGGCCCGGGGCCAGCGCCTGGTGGAGATCCTCAAGCAGGGGCAGTATTCGCCCCTGGCAGTGGAGAAGCAGATACTCATCATTTACGCGGCCACGGTGGGAGCCCTGGATGATCTTCAACTCGACCAGATCCGTCCCTTCGAAGCGCGTCTCAACGAGGCCATGGACAGCAGCCACCCCGAACTCCTGAAGAAAATTCTCGAGGAAGGGCGCAAAGGCAAGATTTCCAAGGAACTCGGTGCCGAGATGGTGAAGGTTCTCGACGATACCCGGGATGCCTTCCTGCGCTTGCGAGAGGCGAGTTGAGTTGCCCAATACCCTCGATCTGAAGCGGCGGATCCGTTCGGTCAAGAACACCGAGCAGCTCACTCGCGCCATGAAGATGGTTGCCGCCGCGCGCCTGCGCCGCTCCCAGGAACAGATCCTGGCGGCCCGGCCGTACGCTCACCGCATGCATGAGGTGCTTGCGCGCCTGGCCTGCTGCACCGACGCCGGCCATCATCCGCTGCTGGCCGAGCGCGGGGATGAACGGGTCGAGATCCTGGTGATCACTTCCGACCGGGGACTGTGCGGCGGTTTCAACAGCAGCATCATTCGCCGCACCGAGGCGTTCCTGGCCGAGCCCGGACGGAGTGACGCTCCGCTGCACATTGTCGGCCGGCGGGCCGCCGACTACTTCAAGGGGAAGCCGGTCACGATTCACTCGTCCTACGCGGACGTTTTTCGTGACTTCAGCTTCACCAGGGCGCGGGAGATTGGCCAGGACATGATCCAGCGCTTCATGAAGGGTGAGCTGGACGCCGTCTACATCATTTACAACCAGTTCAAGAGTGCCATCCAGCAGAACGTGGTGGTGGAAAAGCTCCTGCCCCTGGTGCGCATCGAGGCAGCGGCGGCCGTCCGTCATGAGTACATCTACGAGCCGCCGCCGGAGCAGTTACTGGATGCTCTGCTTCACCGCCATGTCAACGTCCAGTTGTGGGCAGCCCTGCTGGAATCCAACGCCGCTGAAAACGGCGCCCGTATGGTGGCCATGGACGCCGCCACCAAGAATGCCGGCGAGCTCATCGACAAGCTCACCCTGCAGATGAATCGTATCCGTCAGGCGGCAATCACCAGGGAGATCATTGAAGTTGTGTCCGGTTCCGACGCACTGGGCTGACCGGCCCTCATGGGAGTATCGAGAATGGGAGCGAAGGGAAAGATTATCCAGGTCATCGGGCCTGTGGTGGATGTGGAGTTCGAGGGCGGCCATCTGCCGGCCATCATGAACGCCGTGCTCATCCTGGGCAGCAGCGGGCAGGCAGGCACCGGCGATGTGACGGCCGAGGTCGCCCAGCACCTGGGCGAAGGCCGGGTACGTGCCGTGGCCATGGAGCCCACCGAAGGGTTGCAGCGGGGCATGGCGGTGGAAGATCTTGGACGACCCATCTCGGTGCCGGTGGGCAAGTGCACCCTGGGCCGCATCATGAACGTCCTGGGGAATCCCGTGGACACGCTGGGACCCATCGAGTCCACCCAGGTCGACCCCATTCACCGTGCGGCGCCCACCTATGAGGAGCAGGCCACCAGTATCGAGATGTTCGAGACGGGCATCAAGGTCATCGACCTCATCGAGCCGTACATGAAGGGCGGTAAGACCGGCCTGTTCGGCGGCGCCGGTGTGGGCAAGACCGTTCTCATCATGGAGCTCATCAATAACGTGGCCCTGAAACACGGCGGCTACTCTGTTTTCGCCGGGGTGGGCGAGCGCACCCGCGAGGGCAACGACCTGCTGCGCGAAATGGTCGAATCCAAGGTCATCGACTTCGGCGAGTCGTTCTATGAGAGTTATGAGGAGACCGGCGAGTTCGATCTCAGCAAGGTCGACATGAGCGCCCTGCCCAATTCCAAGGTCGCTCTTATTTACGGCCAGATGACTGAGCCGCCCGGTGCCCGCCTGCGGGTAGGGCTCACCGGCCTGACGGTGGCCGAGCACTTCCGTGACGAGGGACAGGATGTCCTGCTCTTTGTGGATAACATTTTCCGTTTCACCCAGGCCGGCTCGGAAGTCTCGGCGCTTCTGGGGCGCATGCCCTCCGCCGTGGGTTACCAGCCGACCCTGGCCAGCGAGATGGGCGCCCTGCAGGAGCGCATCACGTCCACCCGCACCGGGTCGGTGACCTCCATCCAGGCCATCTATGTGCCGGCCGACGACTACACCGACCCGGCGCCGGCGACCACATTCGCCCACCTGGACGCGGCCACCACCCTTTCCCGGCAGATCTTCGAGCTGGGCATCTACCCCGCGGTAGATCCCCTGACCTCCACCTCCCGGTTGCTGGACCCGCGGGTCCTGGGTGACGACCACTACAATACCGCCCGGGCTGTGCAGGGCGTGCTGCAGCGCTACAAGGAACTGCAGGACATCATCGCTATCCTGGGCATGGATGAGCTGTCCGAGGATGACAAGATCGTCGTCAGCCGTGCCCGCAAGATCCAGCGATTCCTGTCCCAGCCGTTCTATGTGGCGACCCAGTTCACCGGCCTGCCCGGCCGCTACGTCAGCGTCAAGGACACCATCGCCGGCTTCAAGGGGATCGTGGACGGCAAATATGATGATATGCCCGAGCAGGCCTTCTACATGGTCGGAACCATTGACGAGGCCATTGAGAAGGCCAAAGAGATGAAAAAGCAGGAGGCGGCGTAGTTTCGCCGGCTCGCCGAGAAACTCATGTCGCAAGGTCAGATTCATCTTGATGTGGTGACCCCGGAGCGCCTCGTCTTCTCCGAGGTGGTGGACGAGGTCATCCTGCCCGGCTCGGAAGGGTATCTCGGAGTGCGCCCGGGTCATGTGCCTCTCATGGTCGGCCTGGGTGTCGGCGAGTTGTCCTGGCGGCGGGGCGGCCGTCAGGACCGCATGGCGGTGGCCATGGGTTATGCCGAGATTCTCCCCGACCGGGTGGTGGTGCTGGCCGAAACGGCTGAGCGGGCCGAGGAGATCGACGGCCAACGCGCTCTCAGCGCCCGGCGCCGCGCCGAAGAAATGCTGGCTGGGAATCCCCATAAGCAGGTGGACATCGAGCAGGCCCGGGCGGCGCAGTTGCGTGCCGCCATCCGTATCTCGGTGGCCGCCAAGAAGGAATGAGGTACTTCATGCACATGCGCAACCGTCTGTTCCCCGTCCTGGCGGCGGCGGCTCTGATACTCGGTGGTTGTGGTGGCGCCGCCGAGCCGGTGGTCGGCGTTGTCCTTCCGTTCACCGGTGAAGCCGCTCCCTACGGCGAACATATCCGCGAAGGGATCAACCTGGCCGTGGAAGAGGTCAACGCCACCGGCGGTGTGAAGGGGAAACCCCTGAAGGTCCTTTTCGAGGACAGTGCCACCGATGACGAGACCGGCAAGGCCGCTGCCCGGAAGCTCATCGAACAGGATCATGTGCTGGCGATCATAGGTGGGGCAACCAGTTCCGTCACCATGGCCATCCTGGAGGATGTCTGTGAGCCTGCCAAGGTGGTCCTCCTCTCGCCGGCCGCAAGTTCACCCAACCTGAGCGGTAAGTCGCCTTATTTTCTCAGGGTCTACCCCTCGGACACCCTGGAGGCGGCCCGCATGGCCGACATGGCCGGCCATGAGTTGCGTCTGAAGAGACTGGTGATCTTTGCCGAGGCCGGTGAATACGGTCGTGGTTACAAGAAGGCGCTCATGGACCGTTACACCCGCATCAAGAACCGCAAGGTGATCAAGGTCTTCAATTTCATGCCGGGTGACCGGGACTTTGGAGCCATGATTCAGGAGGCTGCGGGCATCAATCCCGACGGGATCTTTCTCATCGGCTACATGGGCTCTGTCTCCAGCCTGGTCAATGACATCCGTGCTGCCGGCATCACCATCCCCATCCTGACCTCGGGCTCTCTCACCGACGATTTTCCCGCGGTGGCCGGTGCGGCGGCTGAAGGCGTGCTGTTTGCCAGTCCCAGCTTCAGAGCCATCGGCAACAAGGATCAGGTGGAGAGTTTCATCAAGGCCTTCAAGGCCCGGTATGGCCGTGAGCCCGGTGATTACGCCGCCTATGGGTACGATGCCCTGCGGGTCATGGCCCAGGTCATGGCAGCGGGGGACAAGCTCACGCGCACCGCTGTCCACATGGCCATCCGCACGCCGGCGTCCGAGTATGAGGGGGTGACCGGCAATATCCTGTTCGGCAACGAAGGGGATGTGGTGGCTTCGCCGACGACCTTCATCATCAGTGACGGCGCCATCATGCGCTACAAAGACTACCTTGAAGCCGGTGGCACCCCGCCCGGCCAGCCGTCCGACGGCAACGAGGACTGAGGCTGCCGCCAGCAAGCGGCCTTATCCTCATGCCCGAAAGACACGGCGGGACAGTCGGGCTTTCCATCGTCATTCCGGCCTTCAACGAGGCCGGGCGCATCGCCGCCAGCCTGCGCGCCATCCTGGAGTATCTTGAGGCGGCCGGCCGCGATGGTGAGATCATCGTCGTGGACGACGGCAGCCATGACGCCACCGTGGAGATGGTGAGTGGCATCCTTGGTGAGGGCGGCCCGCATCGGATTCTCACCGGACGCGCCAACCGCGGCAAGGGATTCTCGGTGCGGGAAGGAGCCCTGGCAGCCACCCGCCCCTGGACCCTTCTCAGTGATGCGGATCTCTCCACACCCATCGCCGAAGTGGATCGCCTGCTGATGGTAGCGATGGAGGGGGAGCTGGATCTGGTCATGGGCAGCCGGGCCCTGGCCGGATCCCGCATCGGCGTCTACCAGGGATGGCTGCGCCGCAACATGGGGCGCTCTTTCAACCTGGTGATGCGTGCCATCATCGGCCTGCCTTTCAAGGACACCCAGTGCGGTTTCAAGCTCTGGCGAACCGCGAGCATCCGCCCGCTCCTGGGGCGGCTGACCATCGATGGCTTTGCCTGGGATGTGGAGTTGCTGGTCCTGGCGCGCCGCGCGGGCCTGAGCCTGGCTGAGGTGCCGGTGGAGTGGAACGACGTCGAAGGGTCCAAGGTGGCCATGGTGGCCGACCCGCTGCGCATGCTGCGCGATCTTGTTCGTATCCGTCTCCGCCGATGAAAGCCCTGACGGCAGGGACGATCCTGGCGCGGGCCGCCGGCGAGGGCGCCCGGCACGTGGCAGCCGCACGGGTCGGGGTGGTGCGCCTCTCGGGCGTATCCGGGTCGATGCGTACCTTGATGCTGGCCTCAGCGGCCCTGGAAGCCGGCCGCTGTCTGGTTGTCACGGCTCATGAGCGGGCCGCCAGAGCTATCTGCCAGGACCTGGAGGCGGCTCTGGTCGAACTGGCCGGGGCCGCGGGGGTGCGCTCGCCGGCGCTCCTTTCGTTCCCGGCTCTGGAAGCTGATCCCTACCAGGGAATCGCGGCCCACCCGCGTATCCTTGCGGAACGGGCCGGCACGCTGGCGGCGATCCGCCGGCTGCATCGCTGGGTCGCGGTGGCGCCCCTGGCGGCCCTGACAGCCCCTCTGCTGCCGCCGGAACAGTTCGATGCTCTCTTCATGCGTCTGCGCTGCGGCGAGGAGTTTCCGTTCGAGGCCCTGCATCTGCAGCTCGAGCGGGCGGGCTACGAACGGGTCGACCTGGCTTCATCTCCAGGGGACTGGGCGCGCCGCGGCGGCATCTTTGATATCTATCCCCCTGGCCTGGCCGATCCGGTGCGGGTGGAGCTGGAGGATGATCAGATCGCTTCGTTGCGTCTCTTTGATCCCCTCACCCAGAGGTCCCTGGAGGAGCGCTCCGAGATCGACATCCCACCGGCGCGGGAAGCCCCCCTGGATCACGAAGCCAGGAGGATTCTCAGGGAGACCCTTGAAGGCATGCCCCGCACCGGCGGGCGCCTGACGGGCACCGACCCCCTGGAGGCCCTGGCGCTGGAAGGCCGGTTCGCCGGCATCGAGTTGTGCACGGGTCTCTGGGCCGGGCGTGAAACCGACCTGCTGAGCTATGGCGACGGGGCCCTCCTGGTCCTGGATGAGCCGTACCACCTGGAAGCGGAGGCCGGCCAGCTTCTCGGCGATCTCGCCGCCGCCAGAGAGGTGACGGCGACACCACTGCCGGAGCCTTCGCGGTTGCTGCTGCCCCTTGACCGCCTGGGGGAGCGCCTTGCCGGTGCCCGGATGGAGCTTCACGATCTGAGTCTCCAGGAGGACGAAGACGAGAGCTGCGGCCTGCAGGTGGAGGTGGCCGGACGTACCCCGCGGGCCTACAACGGCCGCCTTCTGGATTTGGTGGGCGATCTGAGCGACTGGGGTGCCGCCGGGCGTCATACCCTGCTGCTCCTGGCGACCGAAGGATTGCTTGAGCGCACCCGGGAGGTTCTGGAGGAGCACGACCTCAATCCGGTTCTTCTGCCGGCCACCCTTCCCGCCGGTGGTGAGTTACCACGGCTGGCGCTGGCCCGGGGGCCGTTGTCACATGGATTCGAACTGGACGACCCTCCCCTGACCGTCCTCGGCGAGGGGGATATCTTCGGTGAGCGCCGGCGGAAGGCACCCCGGGGAGGGCGTCACCGCACCGCCATGTTCCGCTCCGATTTTCGCGACCTGGCGGTGGGGGATCCGGTGGTGCACATCGACCACGGCATCGGCCGCTTTCAGGGGATCCGCCGCCTGAGTGTAGAAGAAGGAGCCCGGGAGTTCATGGTTCTGGTCTATCGCCGGGAAGCGGTGCTCTATGTGCCGGTGGACCGACTTGACCTGGTGCAGAAATATTCAGGCGTCGGCGGCAAGCTGCCCCAACTGGATCGCCTGGGAGCGCCTGGCTGGGACAGAGCGCGCAAGAAAGTGCGGCGCGAGGTCCGGGACCTTGCGGATCAACTCCTGGAGCTTTACGCCACCCGTGCCGCCCTCACAGGCCGGGCTTTTTCAGCGGACACGCCGTTCCAGGCCGAGTTCGAGGCGGCCTTCCCCTACGAGGTCACCCCGGACCAGCAACAGGCCATCGTTGATGTGTACCGGGACATGGAGTCGGGGAGATGCATGGATCGTCTCCTGTGCGGCGATGTGGGCTTCGGCAAGACCGAGGTGGCCATGCGCGCCGCCTTCAAGGCGGTGGGAGACGGCACTCAGGTGGCCATGCTGGCACCCACCACCATCCTGGCCTTCCAGCATTTCAATACCTTGCGGGATCGTTTCGCGCCGTTCCCGGTGACCATCGAGCTCATGTCGCGCTTCACCTCGCGGACCGAACAGCGGGATGTTCTGCGACGGTTGCGCGAGGGAAGTGTGGATATCGTCGTCGGCACTCATCGCCTTCTGTCCAAAGATGTGCAGTTCAGGAACCTGGGCCTTCTGGTGGTGGATGAGGAACAGCGATTCGGTGTCTCCCAAAAGGAACGACTCAAGCAGATCAGCCGTAACGTGGATGTCCTGACGCTCACGGCCACGCCGCTGCCGCGAACTCTGCAGATGTCCATGGCCGGAGTCCGTGACATGTCGGTCATCGAAACACCACCCGAGAACCGCATGTCGATCCAGACGGTCCTTCTGCCGTTCCGCACCGGGGTCATCGCCCAGGCCATCCGGAGGGAAATCCGTCGCGACGGGCAGGTTTTCTTTGTTCACAATCGCATCGGGTCCATCGATGCCATGGCCACGGTGATACGCCGGGAGATCCCGGATGTCACCCTGGAGGTGGCCCATGGCCGCCTGGATGACAAACAGCTCGAGAGCGTGATGCTGCGCTTCATGGCCGGTGAATTCCAGGTGCTCCTGAGCACCACCATCATCGAGAACGGCCTGGATATTCCTCGTGCCAACACCATCATCATCAATCGCGCCGATCGCTTCGGCCTGGCACAGCTCTACCAGATCCGTGGCCGGGTGGGCCGCTCCGACGTGCCGGCCTATGCCTACCTTCTCATCCCGCCGCGGCGAAAGCTCTCCGACGTCGCGCGGCGGCGTCTCAAGGCTCTGCAGGAGTTCAGCGAACTGGGTGCCGGTTTCCGGGTGGCGGCCCGGGATCTCGAAATCCGCGGCGCCGGTGATCTCCTGGGAGCGCGGCAGCATGGTCATATCGCCGCCATGGGGTTTGATCTCTACTGTCGCATGCTCGAGGCGGCGGTCCAGGAGAAGAAGGGCGGGGCGCCGCCGGCGCCGGAAGTGCGGGTGAGTGTGGATCTGCAGGTGGACTATCGCCTGCCGGAACATTTTGTCGGCGATCCCCACCAGCGCTTGATCCTTTACAAGAGAGTCGCTGCGTCTGCCGAGAGCGGCGACATGGAGAGAGTGCGCGAGGAGATCCAGGATCGGTACGGGCATTTGCCCCGGGAAGTGGAGAATCTCCTGGCCATGGCCGCCATCCGGGTGCAGGCGGAAGCACTGGGGATTGTCCAGCTGGAAGTGGCGAATGGGCGTGTGATCCTCCAGTTCGTGGAAAACGCACCTGTGGACGGAGCCCGGCTGCTGGCCTGGATCCAGTCGGGAACCGAGATCAGCCTGTCGCCGTCGGGGGTGGTGACCATGCCGGTGGACGACGACCCTGAAGAACGGCTGGAGCAGGTGGCTGAGCTGCTGTGCCATATCCGCACGCAGGCCGCTCGTTCGTCCCAGGCCGGGTGAAGTGCAGCCTGAAGGGGGTGTAGAATGGAGGATAGCCATGAACAACGCATTTCCAGGTAAGACCCGCTGGATCGGTCTCGCTGCCCTGCTCCTGCTGGTGGCCACGGCCACCGGCGCTCCCGGCGCTGAAATCATCGAGGAAATCGCTGCAAGGGTGAATGATTCCATCATCGTGCGCAGCGAAGTTCAGGATCGCCGGGCCGCCCTCGTGCGGCAAATCGAGGAGGAAATGCCGCCGGAAGAGCGGGAAGAAACCCTGGCCCGGGCCCAGGAGGATGTCCTCTTCGACATGATCAACCAGGAGTTGCTGCTGCAGCGGGCCCGGCTCCAGTTCGACATGGACAAGTACTTCGACAATCTGCAAAAGGACTTCATGCGGAAAAACGAGATCAGCAGCCAATCGGAGCTGGATCTTTTCCTGAAAAACTCGGGATTGACGTCCAGCGAGTTCCGCCGCCTTCTGCTGCGTTCCAACGTACCCCAGGATGTGCTGCAGTTCGATGTCGCCCGCAAGCTGGTAGTGACCACCGAGCAGATTCAGGCTTACTACGACGAGAACCCGGACCGGTTCCTCCTGCCCGGAAAGGTGTCGCTGGGTGAGATCGTCATCCTGGCCGACTCCCGGGGCAGGGAAGAAGCCCTGGTCCTGGCCTTGGATGCGGTGGCGCGGGTTCGTGTCGGCGAGTCCTTCGATCAGGTGGCCCGTGATCTCTCAGAAGCACCATCCAAAGAGAAGGGCGGCAACGTCGGGCCGTTCGAGACCGGCGATCTGGCCCCAAACCTGGAGGCGCAGGCGTTTTCCCTGCCTCTGGGGACGGTGAGCGAGCCCATGGAAACCAGTTATGGCTATCACATCATGACCGTGATCTCCCGGACCGATGCCGGCCTGGCCCCCCTTGCTGAAGTTCGCGAGGAGGTCGAGCGTACCCTGCGCCAGAAGAAGTACGGGGAAGATCTTGACATCTTCCTGGGTAAGTTATGGGTGGACAACCAGGTGGTGGTCAATCCAAGGTACGCCACCGGTAAACTGGCTGATGGCGGACCCTACGCCACTCTTGAGGCCATTCTCTCCGGCGATAAACCGCTGGGGCCCCATCCTGAGGACCAGACAGGGGAGGACGCTGGCGACCCCCCGGAGTTGCAGCCGGCCACCGATGACCTCTCTTCTCGGGATGCGGCAGTGCCGGCCGGGGATACAGCGCCGGATACCGAGGCACCGGTCGGGGATGCCGGGACACCCCATGAGGGTCCGTCGAGGTGACGGGTGCGTCTCCATCTCCTGAGAAGGTTCACGGTAGCGCTGAGAAGTTTCCCGGGCAGCCGCTGCGTGTGGCAGGCTGGACCATCCGTCCCAATCTGGTCATGGCTCCTCTGGCAGGGCTGACGGATCCCTATTTTCGTGCGGTGATCCGTCGCCTCGGTGGCTGCGGTCTCATCGTGACTGAGATGGTTTCTTCCGAAGCGCTCACCCGGGGAAACGACAGGGAACTGCGCAAGATGCGCTTGCGGCAGGATGAGAGTCCCCTGTCGGTACAACTCATCGGTGGCAATCCCGACCGGATGGCCATCGCTGCCGCCATGGCCGAAGATGCCGGCGCCGACTTCGTGGACGTCAACATGGGGTGCCCGGTGCGCAAGGTGGTCAGGGGAAATGCCGGCGCGGCTCTCATGCGTGATACAGGCGTGGCCCGGCAAATGCTGACGAAGATGAAGAAGGCTCTTCGAATTCCCTTGACCGTCAAGATCCGGGCGGGCTGGAAACAAGGAGAAGGCTCAGCGCTGGAGATGGCACGCCTGGCGGAGGATTGTGGTGTCGCGGCCATCGCCGTCCATCCCCGCAGCCGCGCCCAGGCATTCAGGGGAGCCGCTGACTGGAACGTCATCGCGGAAGTCCGCGCCGGAGTTTCCATTCCTGTCATCGGCAACGGGGATGTGCGCACGGTGGAGGATGCCGATCGCATGGAAAAGGAAACCGGATGTCACGGGGTCATGATCGGCCGTGGCGCCCTGCTCAACCCGTTCATCTTCAACCAGATTGTTGACCACCGCAGCCGCGGCACCTACCGCTGGCTCGAACCGGATGAGATCCGCGGCATCATTCTCGAGCAGTTCCACGCGATCCTGGCTGGCGAGGATGAGAAAAACGCCATGCACAAGATGCGCACCTTCGCCGGTTGGTATTCTCGCGGTATTCCCGGGGGGGTTGAACTGCGCCGGCGCATCAACCATATTCGGGATCCAAGGGCTTTCATCGAGGTTGTGGAATCCATTCTCAGTGGCGGGGAACTCGATCTTGATCCCCGGCGAGGACCGTCGTACAATGTGTCTAAGGGTCGCCGCATGGACCCGAACACCAGGATAGATCACATCACAGAAGGTTCGCGCCCAGGGCGTGGATCCCATGCAGAGACGGAGTCGGGGACATGTCCAACCGCCAGTTGATTCGTCCCAATCTGGGTGATATTCGCCAGGAGCCGGTTGGTACGCCGCGGCGCAAGGCGGCACCGCCGGATGCCACCAGCGCCGAAGCCTACTATTACGTCAAGCAGATGGAGGCCGCCACGCCCATCGTGGTGGTTCTCAACGATGGCGAGCGCCTGGAAGGGATCATCGAGTGGTACGACAGGATGTGTATCAAATTGAAGCGTGAAGATGCCCCGGATCTGGTGATCATGAAGCATGCGGTGCGGTACATCCACAAACACGAGGATTTCGAAGATAAAGACCCGCTGCCCGAGGCTGATGATCCAACGGTGGGCAAATCCAGGAAAAGCACCCGCAAAACCTGAAGGCGGTCCGCCGCACGCCAGAGAGAGCGAACCGGTCATCTGCGATATCACACCGCCCCGGTTCCATGGCTTGCTCCATCACTCCGACAGCTCGTAGTTTATGTGTGTCGAGACCAGCCAGACCAATCCGGCAGGTTCATGCCATCGGTGTTCCTGCTCACCTCTGTGAATCATCCGGCCTGGGAGTTTGACGGGGCCACGGCCTGCCGCATGTCCGCGTGGATGCCCGGTGAGGCCGCGATGATGGAGCGCCCCTCCAGCCAGTTCCCGCCACCGGCGTAGTCGCTGATGCTGCCACCGGCTTCCTGTACGATCAGGCCGCCCGCCGCCACATCCCAGGGCGCCAGGCCCATCTCCCAGAAGCCGTCACTGCGCCCGGCTGCCACCCAGCACAGGTCCAGAGCCGCCGAGCCGTCCCGCCTCACGCCGGCCGAGATGGAGAGAAGGCGCCGGAACCCCTCCAGGTACTCATCCAGATGGGCCAGCTCGCGAAAGGGGAAGCCGGTGACAAGCAGGCTCTGATCCAGGCAATCCTGGCCGCTGACCCGGATCGGCTCCCCGTTGAGGGTGGCGCCGCGGCCGGCGGCGGCCATGAACATCTCGTCGCGCATGGGATCGAAGACGACTCCGGCCTTCAACTCACCACCATCCTGAAAGGCGATGGAAACGGCGAAGAACGGGTAACCGTGGATGAAATTCGTTGTCCCGTCCAGGGGGTCCACGATCCAGCGGCGGCCGGCAGTGGTCTTGCGCAGGGCGGATTCTTCGGCGAGGAACGGAATGCCGGGGCAGCTCGCGTCAAGACTGGCGACGACAAGCTCTTCAGCCTCACGATCCGCCTGGGTGACGAAGTCATGAAGCCCTTTGGACTCCACCTGCAGATCGCCCAGGCGAGCCTGGCGCCGGCGCAACAGGCCTCCGGCTTGCCGCGCCGCCCGCTCCATGGCCGTCAGGGGGGAACTCACGACGACCGCCGTCGCCGGGCCCGGGGATGTGCGGCCCGGTAAGTTTTCATGACGTGCTCCAGGGAGACGTGGGTGTATTGCTGGGTCGTGGCCAGGCTGGCATGTCCCAGCAGTTCCTGGATGGAGCGGAGGTCGGCGCCTGCATTGAGGAGGTGGGTGGCGAACGAGTGGCGCAGCCCATGGGGGCTGATACGGCCGGAGATGGCGGCCTTCTGCAGGGCGCTGTTCAGGACACGCCGTACGCTGCGGTCCGTGAGGCGGCCGCCGCGGTAATTGAGGAAGAGAGCCGGGGAGCTCAGGGACAGCCGCAGGCTGTCGCGGACGCCCAACCATTTCCTGAGAGCCGCGCGGGCCTTGGAGCCCAGTGGGACGATGCGTTCCTTGCGCCCCTTGCCCATGAGACGCACCAGTCCTTCCTTGAGAGTGAGATCCTGGCAGTCGAGCCCGGTCAGTTCGGAGACGCGGCAGCCGGATGCGTACAGCGTCTCCAGCACGGCCCGGTCCCGCAGGCCAAGGGGTTTGTCCTCGTCGGGTGCTTCGAGAATGGCGGCGACTTCATCCACAGGCAGATGGCGGGGAAGCCGTTGCTCACGACGGGGTGAAGCCAGTCCAACGGTGGGATCGATTTCGAGAAAACCCTCCCGGACCAGCCAGCGGAAGAAGGTGCGCAACGTCGCCAGGTGGCGCGCGATGGTCCGCTTGGTCAGTTCACGCCGGTGCAGCGCAGCCAGGTACCCGCGCACCGTGAGACGATCAACCTTGTCCGGTGCCGGTACGCCGGAGGAATCCTGTTGAAGCCAGCAACAGAAATCGTCGAGGTCGGAGCGGTAGGAGCGTTGTGTGGCCGGGGAAGCGTCACGCACGACGCTCAGGTAATCCAGGAACTGGTTGGCGGCGGTGCGCAAGGGAAGCCTCCCGCCGGCATCGTAGCGGGGCGAACGGAAGGCGTCAAAGGACCTCGGGGGGAGGTTCCGGGACTACTCGCCCTTGGCGCGGCGTCGGTAAGCGTGCATGGGCACCACCTGCCCGCGTGTTGCCGCGGCGCCGTCGCCTTTGAGGCTGGGCAGGAGATGAGTGGAAACGGCATAGTCGCGGAGTTTCGCCTGGAGAATCTTACGGCCACGATGCAGGCGGCTCATGACCGTGCCCATGGGAATCTCCAGGATCTCGGCGATCTCCTTGTACGACATATCTTCCATGAAATTGAGCAGGACCACAGCCCGGTACTCCGCAGGCAGAGCGGCCACGGCTTCTTCGACACGCCCGTCCACACTCTTCTCCAGCAGCAGCTCTTCGGGGTTCTTGTGGCGCTTGCGCAGGTCGTCGGGCGTCACGCTGTCGTAGAAATCTTCCACCTGGGCCCAGTCCACCTGGTCCGGGGTGCGCTGCACCTTGCGGTAATTGTTGATGTAGGTGTTCTTGAGGATGCGGAAGAGCCAGGCGCGTATATTGGTGCCGGTTGCGAAGCGATGGAAGAACCGGAAGGCGCGCATGAACGTGTCCTGGACCAGATCTTCAGCGTCACGGCTGCTGCGGGTCATCCTGAAGGCGAAATTATAGAGAGAATCGGCGTGAGGAAGAGCCACTTCCTGGAACTCCTGTTTGATTTCATCCGGCGTCCGGCGGAACATGTGCTCTCCCTTCGGTTTTCCCCTTGCACCACATTGGATGCCGGGGCGAAACCGGGGGTTACACCGGAAGGGCCCGGATGACGAGATCTCAGACCGGTTTGGTTGGAACGACGATTTCTTCGTCCGGGTCTTCCTCTTTTTCCGGCTTTCCCGCGGTTTCCACCGCCTCCATGACGGCCCCTGTGAGCCTGTCGGGTACCGGAATCTCCTCGTCGGGCCAGTGCCCCAGCCGGGCCGTGGCCCGGTAGGTTTTCTCCAGGCCGGCGCAGGCGCCGCAGGAGGCCAGATGTTCCGCCACCTCACTCTTGAGGTCCTGAGGCAGCTTTTCATCCACCCAGCTCAGCAGGAGAGACCGGACCAAGCCACAGTCGCTCATCCCGCCGGCACTTCCGAGGCGGGGGAGGAGAGGGAGTCGCGGAGACGCAGCCGGGCCCGGTGCAGCCGGGATGCGGCTGTGGCGGGTGTCAGGGCGAGAACGGCACCTGCCTGCACGGCGTCCCGGCCACAGGCATCCATGAGGACCCAGGCGCCCCGCAGATCGGCAGGTAACCGCCGCGCTTCCTGTCGCAGGCGCGCCCGCAATCGGCGCCGGCTGTCGTCATTTTCCAGCAGGGGGCTCCAGTCCACCGTTGCTGAGGGAGGAGATTCGACTGTGGGCTTGCCGCCACTGGCCAGCGCCTGGCGGAGCACGAAGCCCGCCAGCCAGGTGTCCAGTTCCTCCTCCTCGGCCCGGAACGCCGTGCGCTTGAAGGCGGTGGCCAGGGCCGTGGTCAGGATCTGGAGAGCCCTCTCTTCGTCACCGCTGAGCCGGAACGCCAGCCGGTAGAGCTTCGTTCCGTGCTCGCGGACAAACCGTTCCAGAGCTTTGTCGTCGTTTTTCTTGAGTTGACGCAGAAGGCTGCGTTCATCCTGCCAGCCTGGTCGTATCCTGGGAATGCGAGCCGTCATTCTATCCTCCCTGAACCGCGGTGGACCCATGATCGGGCAGATTCAGTGATGCACAAAACGCGGCCAGATCGGCCAGTGCCCGCTCGCCGTGGCGGCGGTTGCGCTCCCGGCGGCCCCGCCGGCCGCGACCGGCGTCGGGCAGGGCGGGAAAGAGGCCGAAGGAGATGTTGGTGGGGACGAAATGGCGCGGGTCGGCTTCGGTGATGTAGTGGGCCAGGGCCCCATGGGCCGTGGTGGGTGGGAAGGGGCGCGGCTCCTGACCCCGCGCCAGAGCGGCAGCGCCGGTGCCCGCCATGAGGCCGGCCGCGGCCGACTCCAGGTACCCTTCCACGCCCGAGATCTGGCCGGCAAAGAACAGGCCGGCACGCGCCCTGGTCTGGTAGGTGGGGCGCAGCACCCGCGGGCTGTTGATGAACGAGTTGCGGTGGATCTGGCCAAAGCGGATGAATTCGGCCTTTGCCAGCCCGGGAATCAGGCGCAGGATCCGTTCCTGCTCGGCGAATTTCAGGTGATTCTGAAAACCCACCAGGTTGTAATGCGTGGCGGCGCGATTGTCCTGGCGTAGCTGGACCACGGCATGGGGCCGGCGTCCGGTGCGCGGGTCCACCAGGCCCACCGGTTTCATGGGTCCAAAACAGAGGGTGTCACGGCCCCGCCGGGCCAGTTCCTCGATGGGCAGGCATCCCTCGAAGAAGTGATCCTTCTCGAATTCATGCCATGTCACCGGTGCCGCTTCCATGAGGGCGTCGTAGAACCGGTCGTACTCTTCTTTATTCAGCGGGCAGTTGAAGTAGTCGCCGGCGGCATCGTCGCCGCGATCGTAGCGTGAGCCCTTGAAGGCGATGGTGGTGTCAATGGTCTCGGCCTCCACCACCGGTGCTATGGCATCATAAAAATAGAGGGCATCCTCCCCGGTGAATTCGGCGATAGCGGTGGCCAGTGAGTCGGAGGTGAGGGGGCCGCTGGCGATGATGGTGATGTTCTTCGTACCGGGCAGCTCGGTGACTTCGTCATGCCGGATCTCGATCTCAGGGCGGCTCTCCAGGGCGTCACGCACCTGCCGGGAAAATTCTGCGCGGTCCACCGCCAGGGCCGACCCGGCCGGCACCTTCGCGGAATCGGCTGCCTTCAGGATGATGGAGCCGAAACGCCGCATCTCTTCCTTCAGCAGCCCGGCGGCGTTGGTGATGACGTCCGAGCGAAACGAGTTGGAGCAGACCAGTTCGGCCAGGTCACCGGTCTTGTGGGCCGGAGTGGATCGCCCGGGCCGCATTTCCCAGAGAACGGTCCGCACGTTCCAGCGTGCGAGTTGCCAGGCAGCTTCGCAGCCGGCCAGGCCTCCGCCGATGACATGGACAGGTTCGTTCACCCATCACCCTCACTTCTTCGGTTCAGGAGCGACCACCGCCTCCTGGAATCTGCACTCCTCACCGGGGGGCAGGGGTTTGTGCCAGGCCACGAAGTCGCAGTCAGTGTAGCCGGTGCAGGCGACGAACTCGTCGGAGCGAACCGGGCTGACCCTTCTATCACCCCCCCCTTGCATAGCGGGGTCCAGGAAAGGCCCGGGCGAGGCTCCTCAATTCCAGTTCCAGGAGGGCGGAAACCAGGGCCGGCACGGCCAGTCCGGTCCGCCGGGCAAGATCGTCGATGGACCTGGAATCGGCAGGATCCAGGGCGTTCCAGACCTCCAGGGCCGCCGGTTCCAGGTCGGGCGGAGGGGCCTCGAGGCGGGCGGCGATGCGCCGGGCAACCCGGCGCATGATGTCGGCAGGAAATTCATCCACCACGTCGGCGGCCGAGGTGGTGAGCCGGGCCCCCTGGCGCAGGAGGTCGTGGGTGCCATGGCTGCCGGGGGCCGTGACCGGACCGGGCACGGCATAGACCTCGCGGCCCTGGTCCAGGGCCAGGCGTGCGGTGATGAGAGACCCTGAGCCGATGGCTGCCTCGACGACCACCACGCCCCGGGCCAGGCCACTGATGATGCGGTTGCGCCAGGGGAAATGCCGGGGCAGGGGGGGTGTTCCCGGTGGAAACTCACTGAGCAGGGCACCTCGGCAAGCCACTGCGGCAGCCAGGCGTCGGTGCTCCGGCGGATAGATGACATCCGGACCGCTGCCCAGGACCGCCAGCGCCCTGCCGCCTGTGGCAGCCAGGGCGCCACCGTGGGCCGCGGCGTCGATGCCGCGGGCCAGTCCCGAGATCACGGTGACCCCTCCTTCTGCCAGGTCTCGGGCCAGGATCCGTGCCATGGCCAGCCCGTAGGGGCTGGCCCGGCGTGAGCCGACGATGGCGACCGCCGGGTCGTCGGCTTCCAGGATGCTGCCGCGCACATAGAGGACGGGAGGCGGGTCATCGATCTCCTCGAGAAGGGAGGGATAGGCCGGGTCTCCACGGGTCAGAACCGTTATCTGTGCCTTTTCCAGACGGGGACGGAGTTCCTCAGCCTGGCGTTTCAGTATCGCGGGCTGGGGGGTGAGCTGGGTCAGGGCTTTGTCGGGGTCGCCCCCCGAAGCCTCCAGAGCCTTGCGCAGCGCGCCGGGTGATACGGGGAGAAGAGAGAGGGCCATCCAGGTGAGGCGAGAACAGGTCGCCACCATGAAACACCTCCATGGGGAAGGGGAGGGTGCTGACAGGGGATGTCAGGGATGCAGGGAGAAAGAGATGATCATCTTATCTTATGAGTGGACGCCGCCTGATATCCGCCCACAGGTCGCCCAGCAGGTAGAACGAGCCGGCCACCAGCAGGACGCCTTCCCGGGGCGTGGCGGCAAGAGCGGCTCGCCAGGCTGCACGTGGGTTCACGAAGGCCGCGGTATGGAGAGGCATAAATTCCTTTAAAGCCTTTAATTTCATACCTCTGGGGTGTTTTGGTTGGGTTAGAATGACGGTGTCAACCAGCTTGATTAAAGGTTTCAGCATGGCTCTTGCATCCTTGTCGGCAAGGACGCCGAACAGCAGGGTCACCGGACGGTCATCGGCCAGGTCGCGGATCTCGTGTGCCAGGCAGATCGTCGCAGCAGGATTGTGGGCGGCATCGACCACCAGCAGCCGCCCGCTGCTCAGACGGCGGCGTTCGCAGCGGCCCGGCAGGGACACCCCGGCCAGGGCGCTGCGCAGCGCTTTCGCGGAGGGGAGGTGGCCACCGGTCCGGGCCAGGAGCGCTGTTGCCGCCATCACCCCGAGAACCGCCTGCGCACCCTGATGTTCGCCGCGAAGCCCCAGGCGCACATCGGTCATATGGGCCGGAAGCCGGCGGCCGGCCACCGGACGGGCGCCGGTCAGGTCCAGATCCCATCTGCCGGACCTGCTGCGGCGGGCAACGTTGCCGGACAGGGACGTGAGACGTGCGCCCCGGCTCCGGCATTCACGGCGAAAGACACGCAGCAGTTCGCGCCGCCATTCGAGGGTCAACACATCCTGTTCAGGCTTGATGATGCCCGCCTTGTTCCAGGCGATGCGCCCCAGCGTGTGACCCAGGTACTCGGTGTGGTCCCGGTCGATGCCGGTGATCACCGCCACCTTTGCGGGGATGACGTTGGTGGCGTCAAACCGTCCTCCCAGGCCGACCTCGAAGACCCCGGCCGTGGCGTGGCCGGCGCGGGCCTGCAGGAGAGCCGCCGCGGTGAGAACCTCGAAGTAGGTTGGCTGCTGGCTCAACCGGCGCCCGCGCCTCAGTCGCGTCACCGCCGCGTGGACCTCGGCGAGACGCAGGCTCAGGGCCTCGCGGCGGATGGGCCGGCCATCAAGGCGTATGCGCTCGCGCGTGTCGGCCACATGGGGCGAACTGTAGAGCAGGGTGCGCTCACCCGCTGCGGTCAGCGTGGCTGCCACCATGGCCGCCGTGGAACCCTTGCCGTTGGTGCCGGCAACCAGCACCACCGGCAGTCCGTGTTCAGGATGGCCCAGAGCAGCCAGCAGGGTGCCGACGGCATCCAGGCCCAGCTTGACACCGAATCGCTGGCGGGCACTCAGCCACGCGAGAGGGTCGGCGGCCACCGGGCGGGAGTCCGCGTCAGGAGCCGGCCGGCAGCGCCGGGTCGGCGGGAACCGGGTCCATGAGCAGGCGCAAACAGGTGATCAGTTTCTCGCGCATCTTTTTGCGTTCGACGATGAGGTCGACCATGCCGTGCTCCAGGAGAAACTCGGAGCGCTGGAACCCTTCCGGAAGTTTCTGGCGGATGGTCTGTTCAATGACCCGGGGTCCTGCGAAGCCGATGAGGGCGCGGGGCTCGGCGATATTGAGGTCGCCCAGCATGGCGTAGGAGGCAGTGACACCACCTGTGGTGGGGTCGGTGAGGATTGAAATGTACGGGATGCCGGCATCATCCAGCCTGGCCAGCGTGGATGAGATCTTGGCCATTTGCATCAGGGAGAGAGCGCCTTCCTGCATGCGGGCGCCGCCGGAGGCGGAGATGATGATCAAGGGGTGCCGGCGCTCGAGAGCACGCTCGGCGTTGCGCGTTATCTTCTCGCCCACCACCGAGCCCATGGAGCCTCCCATGAAGGAGTACTCCATGGCCGAGATCACCACGGGAGAGTCTCCCATGCGGCCGGCGGCATTGATCACCGCGTCGTCCATGCCGGTCTTCTCCTGGTACTGCTTCAGGCGATCCTTGTAGGGCTTGGTGTCGATGAAGCGCAGCGGGTCGGTGGCGATGATTCCCATGTCCAGCTCTTCGTAGATGCCGTTGTCGAACAGGGTTGTCAGCCGTTCCCGCGCCGAGATGCGAAAATGATAGTTGCACTTGGGGCAGACGTTGGCCCGTGCGAGAACCTCCTTGCGGTAGATGATCTCCTTGCAGGAATCGCACTTGACCCACAGCCCTTCAGGGATGACGGTGCGATCCTCGCCACTGATGGCGGCCTTGGGCTGCTTGTTTTTCTTGAACCAGGCCATCTATACCTCGAGCCGGGCGTGGTGATTCAAGAGCCGGTCTCGACGTCTGAGGCCAGTCTACCCGATCGATCCAGCAGCTTGTTGAGAGTGGCCACCAGCTTGACGGTGTCCATGGGCATCTCGAGGAAGTCATCGGCCCCATGGGTATGCATCGCCTCGTGGCGGTATCTGCGTCCCTTGTATATGGAGCTCATGACGATCACCGGTGTCTTGCGCCCGAGGGTTGTTTTCTTGAGGTCGGCACAGACTTCAAATCCGTGTACCTTGGGCAGCATGGCTTCCAGCAGGATGAGATCCGGTTCATGCTCGAGGAAGGTCGCCATGCCCGTGGCGCCGTCCTTGGCCAGGAGAACCTTGAATCCATTCTCCTCCAGAACCTGGCGATGTTTTTCCTGACTGCGCGGGTCATAGTGAATCACGAGGATCGTGAATGAGGTCATGGATATCCCTGAGGCATGAAAGTGACGGCGTGAGGCTAACACAGCGGCTCGCGCGCTGGCAACGACGTGCCTTATCGGGTAAAAAAGACGTGATATGGACTTGAGAGCTCACGGGGAACTGGCGTGTGCTGGACTCTCGGCGGCACGGCGCTGGGCCGGCCGGACCGCCTCAGGCGATACCTATCTCGAGGAGATCATGGCGGTTACCTGGCGGCGCGCCGCCGGCCGGGCTGTTCCTCTGCAGGTTTATCATGACCGGGGCGCCGCCATCCGGGTCTGGGTGGGTGACGAATTGCACCTGGCCTCCGCTGACGGGCCCGCAGGCCCGGCGGTGATCGCCTGCCTTCGCCAGATGGAATTACCGGCGGTGAGGGGGGTCTCGGCCATGGGGGCCGTGGATGGCCTGGCGGCCGGCCGCGATCTGCCTCGAGCCCGGGCCTCGGGGGATGAAGCCGATTTTCTCGCCCATCTGGAGGCGGGGTTACGCCGGGAGATGGGCCAGATGAGCTGGGATCTCTCCCTGGAGGATCGGGCCCGGGTCACCCTGGTGGCCGATGACCAATCCCGCCTGGCCTCCGAGTCGTACCGCTGGCTGCGCCTGCGCATCAGCGGCCGCGGTGAAGGCGGACTCGCCGGCTGGTCCGGTGGCGCCGGTGATCTGGACTCCTTGAGCCGGACGTGGCCGGTGGCCCGCCTCGCCGGCCTTCTCAGGCGACGCTGGCAGGGAAGCCGGGTGCCTCCCGGCAACCGCCCGCGCTGTACATCCGACACGCCGGTGGTCTTTGCCGCCGGCAACGGCGCCCTCCTGCTGCACGAGATGATTCATGGCCTGGAAGCGGACCAGCAGGCACGGGGATGGTCCGTCTGGCCACCTCAGGGCGGCAAGGTGTCTTCTCTCCTGACCATCTGGGACGATCCCACACGATCCGGCCTGCGGGGGTCGTATCGTTCTGATGATGAGGGCAGGCCCGCACGTCGCCGTCTTCTGGTGCGGCAGGGCCGCATGGTCGGCTCCCTGGGCGACCGTCGCCACGCCGGCGGAGTCGCCGGCGCTGAAGACGGCCATGGGCGGCGGTCATCGCGCCATCATCCGCCCCGCCCCCGCAGCGCCAACCTCTATATGGCCGCAGGAGACATGCCGACGTCTGCCATGAGTGTGGTCCCCCGCCCGGTGCTGTGGATTCATGATCTGGAAACTGGTGCCACCGATCCCCTGACCGGCCACGTCTGCCTGCTTGTCAGTGACGGGGAGTGGTTTCAGGATGGCCGCCCACTGGGGCCGGTCAGCGGCCTCTCCCTGCAGGGTTGGCTTCCCGACATTCTGGCGCGCGTGGATCGGGTCGCCGATGAGCGGACTGCCGACAGTGGCGCCGCCACCTGTGGTCGCGATGGCGAGGGCGTTCCCATCGGCTTCCTGACCCCGGCGTTTCGCACCTACGGCCTCACGGAGACCGCGTGAATCCCGTGCTGCTCCTGCAGGAGGCCGCGGCAGCAGCCCGGGCCGCCGGCGCCGCCCGCGTGGATGTTTTTCACCGCAGTTCCCGCACCCGTCTTCTTGTTCTCGAGGCCGGCAGGCAGGAGTGGATCGAGCGCAGTGAGGAAGGCGTGGCCGTGCGCGCCTGGGCCCGTCAGGGTGAAGCGGCCCTGGCGGCCGAAACCTGCGGTATCGATCCCCGGGAACTGGGCCGTCGCGCCGCCCTGGCCGCCGGCCTCACCGCGCCGGCACGGCGGGCGGCCAGGGCGCCCGTTGAGGGTGAGCATGAGCCAGTGGCTGAAGCGCAGGGAGAGTCCCCCGATCTCCCCATCTTCGACCCGGAGTTCCTGCGGGCCAGCCGGAAGGATCTGGAGCACCGCCTGCGGGAACTGGCCGCCGCCGCCGGCGTCGCCTGCCGGGCCGGTCTTCCCAGGACCACGCGGTCTGTCCTGCGCCTGGCCACCATGGACCGCCACCTCCTGACCGTGGATGGTCGCCGGCAGTCATCCCGCTCGACACTGGTCTCTTTTCACCTGCGTTTCCCCAGCGCCTACGGACTGAGTTCCATCGAGATCGTGTCCCGCCGCCTGGCCGATCTGGATACGGCGCCCCTGGTGCCCTGGCTGGCGGCTCACCCGACGCCGGCAGCCTCCCTGGAATACTGGCGGGCCACGCCCGCTGAGGACGGCGAGACGGCCTTGACCCTGGCGCCCAAGGTCATGGCTTCCCTGATGGTGAGCGTGGCCGCCCGCGCGGCCGCCACGGGGAAAGCTCTGGCCTGGCCGGCGCCGGCCACTCTGCGCGACGACCCTCTCATCCCATGGGGGCCGGGCGCGACCCATCTCGATGGGGAGGGGAACGCCACTCGTGCCCAGACCCTGGCGGGGCCCGGAGGCTCGACTGCGGAAGGTGCCGTCCCGGTCGCCCTGGCGCCGCTGCGGATGTCGTTTCGCGAACCACCGCGACCCCTGCCGACCAATCTGGTGCTCCAGGGCCTGCCGTCCGGCAGCAGCGCTGCCGCGGCGTCCCGCCTGCACCTGCTGGATGTGGTGACCCGCCACGGCGGGTGGCTGGTGGTGCGCGGCACCAGGCGGCTGGATGAAGGGGGCGACAGGCCGGTCCTGGTGGAGATCCCGGCCCGGGTGGAGACGTTCTTCTCCCGGCGGGCGACCGCTGGGCCGTCCCAGCCCTTCCTGGTCGCAGATGCTTTCATCTCGACGCCGGAGGTGACCGTTCCCGGCTGGACCCTGCAGCGGCTCTCATAGCCTGCCGGGGAATCCGGCCATGCCACCGGGACAACGTCCGCCGGCATCATGTCGGCGATCATCTGCGTGGGGCCTAGAGGATAAGCCAGCGGATACCCAGGCGCAGGGAATAATCGGCTTCCAACTGGTCGCCATGGAGATTTTCCACCACCGGGAGTTGCAGGGATCCCTCCACCAGAAAGGTCCGGCCGATCATGTACTGGATGCCGGGCGCGATGAACAGGCTGGTGCCGCCGCTGGCGGCGACATCCGTGCCCCCGGCGCGGTTCCTCTCGTTGTGCACGCCATTGAATTCAAGAAAGATATTCAACTGGGGCGAAGGATAGGTCCCGTAGACTCGTGGTGAAGCGCGGAAAGCGAGAGCGGCATCAAACTGGAGCATGTTGCCGAACCGAAACCCGTCATCGCCGGTCTTGACCTTGTAGATGAGGTCGCCATTGATGCCCCAGCGCTGCCGCAGGGCGGTGATGACGGCACCGCCCGCGTAATCCACCGAGCCGGTGCCCAGTTGCAGGGATGGTGGCAATAACAAGCCGTCCGCTGAGCGCTGGTCATCTTCACCGGTGGGAAGTTTGAGGAAAGCGAGAAGGCTCAGCCGGGTTGTGCGCCGCGGGCGATCGCGCTGCACAATCCGGTACTTGGCTTTCAAGGTCAGATCACCGAAGCCGGAATCGCCCAGGCGCCGGCGCTGGCCGCCTTGGGACAGGACCAGTTCCTTGTCCAGGTAGGCGATGGCGCCTGCGATCACCAGGCGGTTGGGGATGATCTCGTAAGGTACGATGAGGGGTACAGCCAGGACGCTCAGATCACGTCCTGGAGCAGACCTGTCCATGCGGTCAACAAACGAGCGAAAGGCCGCCCCCTGCAAGCCGGTGACGAAGGCCGTCTCGGTCCGTGGCGGCGGGCCGTTGGCGTATACGCTCACCGGGACGGCAGCCAGAACGAAGAAAGACAGGGCCCCCCATGAGCGGCTGCCGCGAGGGTCCGGCATCAGCAGGTTCCTGCATGGATTTCCGGCTCGATCAGCCGGGCAGGAAGACCATCGTCGCGGGACATCAGGGAACCGCGGCGGCAGCGGCGCTGTATTCATCAACAGTGAGGGTGTAGGAAGAGGGCTCCTGCCCATCCATGTTCCGTTCCAGGATTTCGCCGCTGA
>SMVA01355843.1_pt1 | contig 57817 bp, 47 predicted proteins | sample 2456451 | NCBI WGS metagenome assembly SMVA01 (sample SAMN11095933, study PRJNA526329) | marine sediment metagenome | biome: Marine sediment; feature: Surficial sediment; material: Deep marine sediment; isolation source: Hadal surficial sediment | place: Pacific Ocean | collected 2014-05 | depth...
CCCCAGGGACTATCCCAACCGGGCTCGTCGTCGCTGGACGGCTTCCACAGTACAAAGTCGCCCGGATAGCGCTTGTAGTCCGCCACCTCTACCCGCGCACCGGCCAGCATATCGTCCAGCGATCGATGCGATAACTTGCCGTAATCCTCCATGGACTGCACGGCAAACAATACGTGACCAGCGGATTCGTAGGCGTGACCCTTTTCCACCAGGATCTCCATTAAAGCGATCATCTCCGGCAGGTGATGGGTGGCATGCGGCTCCATGGTGGGTGCCAATGCATTGAGCGCCGCCATATCTTCGCGGTACTTGGCGGTAAACTCAGCGGTAAACTCCGCCATTTCGCGGCCGCTCTCCTGCACGGCGGCGATAATTTTGTCGTCGATATCGGTGATATTGCGGGCGTAGATCACTTCGTCATACTGGGTCTGCAAGAGCCGGAACAGGGTATCGAACACCACCACCGGCCGGGCGTTGCCGATGTGGGCGAGGTTGTAGACCGTGGGGCCACACACGTACATGGTGACCCGGTTGGGCTGCAGCGGTACGAACTCTTCCTTCTTGCCACTCAGTGTATTGTATAGCCGCAGCGCCATGTTCAGGAGTTCTCCGCTCTGGCCCAGGTATCCCGCAAGCCAATAGTCTTGTTAAATACCAGCTTGTCAGCACTGTGATCGAAGCGATCGGCAACAAAATACCCCTCGCGCTCAAACTGAAAGTTTTGCTCGGCGAGCGCGTTGGCCATGCCCGGTTCTATCAGGCAATCAGTCATCACCTGCAGCGAATCCTGGTTTACCTGTGTCATGAAATCGACACCACCGGCACCGGGTGTGGGTTCGGTAAAAAGACGGTCGTAGAGGCGAATTTCAACCGGGATGCCCTTGCTGGCGGACACCCAGTGAATGACTCCCTTGGGCTTGATACCGTCGGCGGGGTCATTGCCCACCGTGTCTTCGATAATCCGGGCGTGCACGGCGACAATCTCACCGGCGTCATTTTTCTCCACCCCGTCTGCCTCAATCACATAGGCGTTGCGCAGACGCACCCGCTTGCCCAGCACCAGTCGCTTGAACTTTTTATTGGCTTGCTCACGGAAATCAGCCTGATCAATCACCAGTTCCCGCGTAAACGGCATCACTCGCTCACCGAGGTCCTCTCGATGTGGATGTACCGCAGCCGTCAATTCCTCCACCTTGTCAGCCGGGTAATTGGTGAGAATAAGCGTAAGGGGATTGATCACACACATGGCACGTGGCGTGCACTCGTTGAGATCATCGCGAATGACATGCTCCAGCATGGCGAAATCGACCACACCGTCGCTGCGGGTTGTCCCCACCTGTTCACAGAACCTGCGAATTGACGCCGGCAGGTAACCGCGGCGTCGCATACCGGCGATCGTGGGCATACGTGGGTCGTCCCAACCGGCGACAATACCCTCATCAACCAACTGCTTTAACTTGCGCTTGCTGGTGACAGTGTAGCTGGTATTCAAACGCCCAAATTCGTACTGCTTGGGATGCTGCTCTATGGGCAAATGCTCGATGTACCAGTTGTACAGCGGCTTGTGGTCTTCAAATTCCAGCGTGCAAACTGAGTGGGTCACACCTTCGATCGCATCTTCCTGGCCATGGGCAAAATCATAGGTGGGGTAAATGCACCAGTCGTTGCCCGTCTGGTGGTGTGCCACCTTGCGAATACGGTAAATAATGGGATCGCGCAGGTTCATGTTGGGAGAAGCCATGTCGATTTTGGCGCGCAGGACCTTGCTACCCTCATCGTAGTCACCGGCTTTCATGCCGGCCAGCAGCTCGAGATTCTCCGCAATGCTGCGTTCCCGGAAGGGGCTGTTGCGACCCGGCTCGGTCAAAGTACCGCGGTACTCCCTGGCCTGGTCAGCGCTGAGATCGCACACATAGGCGTTACCCTGCTCTACCAGGAGCACGGCCCAGTCGTACAACTGCTGGAAATAGGACGAGGCAAAGCGCACCTCCCCATTCCAGCTATAGCCAAGCCAGCGCACATCGTTCTGAATAGACTCGATATATTCCTGGCTTTCCTTTTCCGGATTGGTGTCATCGAAGCGCAGGTTACAAACGCCACCAAAACGCTCCGCCAGCCCAAAATTGACACTGATGGACTTGGCATGTCCCAGATGCAGGTAGCCATTGGGCTCCGGGGGAAAACGGGTCACTACTTTACTGACGCGACCGGCTTCCAGATCTTTGGCGACGATGTTTTCCAGAAAATTTGTCGAGCTTGCTACTTCATTCATGGGGTTCTTCGAACACTGTGAAAAGGTCGCGTATTATAGGGAACTATTGGGTTCCCTGCACCGGGAAAAGTCCGTATCATTGCACGCCTTTGTACCCACCCACTGTAAAGGAACGCAGTATGATCATCATGCACACCACCTTTGGCGACATCACTCTTGAGCTGGATGCCGAGCGTGCACCAAAAACCGTGGAAAACTTCATTGCCTATGTCAAGGATGGTCACTACAACGGCACCATTTTCCACAGGGTCATAGACAACTTCATGATCCAGGGTGGTGGGTTTGAGCCGGGCATGAACGAGAAGCCAAGCGGTGCATCTATCGAGAACGAAGCTGACAATGGTCTCAAGAACGACCTGGGCACTATCGCTATGGCCCGCACCACGGACCCCCACTCCGCATCTGCACAGTTTTTTATCAACATCAAGGACAATGATTTCCTCAATCACTCTGCCCCCACCAGCGAGGGTTGGGGATACACGGTATTCGGCAAGGTAATCGATGGTATGGACGTGCTCGACAAAATCAAGGCGGTTGCTACTGGCAGTACCGGTGGCCATCAGGATGTACCCGTGGAAGATGTTATTCTAGAATCAGTCGAGATTGCCTAGCAAGTAAAAATAACTATGTAAAACAGTGGTTTATCCGGCTTTATTAGGCCGGAATCCCGCTGTGAAAGCGAAACTCCAGATCCGTGGATTTGATCAGATCCGCTTCTATTTCGGTAAAAACAGCCACCCTGTCAGCGACCTCCTGCTGACTGGAAAACCCCACTGCCAGGCCCAGGTAATCGGTAAAATGGCGCGCTTCAGACTTTAACAAAGACAGGTAAAACTCCTGTAATTCCTCATCCAGCTGCGGTGCCAGCACTGCAAATCGCTCGCAGGAACGCGCTTCGATCAAGGCCCCTATCACCAGCGTATCAACCAGCCGGGCCGGTTCGTGGCTACGCAGCGCCTTTCGCAGCCCCCCCGCATAACGCGCCGCGGATATCTGCACATAGTCCACTCCACGGCGCTGCATAATGGCGGTAACCTGCTCAAAATGCCGCAGCTCCTCCCGCGCCAGCCGCGACAACTTGCGCAGCAGTTTGGGATGTTCAACATAACGGTATAACAGGTTCAACGCGGTAGACGCTGCCTTTTTCTCACAATTGGCGTGATCGATAAGCAGGATATCCTGGTTTTGCAGCGCCCAATCGACCCACGCATCAGGAGTCGCGCAGGGTAAAAATTCGGATATTTCTGTCAGATCAACGGTCGCTGCCATCAGGCCATCTCAGCCGCGCTCAGGTAGCGCTCGTAGTAGGCATCGGAAAGAGTAAAAAATTCTTCATCAATAATGATGCGTAACTTGTCCAGCCTGAAATCCCGGTACTCGGCATCGATCATCAGCCCGTACTCAGCCGGGTCATCAATCTGGCTGCCGCCGGCTTTGAGTAAGCAGTAGGCCCAGCAGTAAACGTCGCGGTGTTCCGGGAAAGCAATCTGCTGGCTCTCCAGCTGAGTACGCAACAAACTTGCGTCGATCACCTGCAACTTGTTGCGAGTGCACTGACTGAGGAACAAGCTCAGGCGTTGCTCGATAATGAGCTTTTCCTCATTGTTGTAGCTATTCCAGTGGATCACTTCATGCGCGAAACGCTTGCAACCACGACAGACCCGGTCGCCTATTCCGGTGGAACAGACACCGATACAGGGTGTTTTTACGGTGCGGGCAATCATGGCGGCGAGTGTACGATATCACTACAGTGAATGCACGATATAAGCCGTTTACCCGTGCGCGAGCGCCCCTGGTAGGCTATAATTCAGCTCCTTTTTTGGTAGCCATCCAGGAGACATTTATCGTGCTTGAAGCATATCGCGAACAGCTAGCAGAACGTGCCAGTCAGGGCATACCACCCAAGCCACTCAGCGCCGAGCAGGTAGCTGACCTGATTGAACTGCTAAAGGCTCCCCCCGCTGGGGAAGAAGATTTTCTGCTGGACTTGATCGGCAATCGGGTGCCACCGGGCGTGGATGAAGCCGCCTACGTAAAGGCAGGGTTTCTGTCCGCCCTCGCCCTCAGTGAAACGCAGTGTGCCCTGATAGATGCCGCCGCCGCCGTTAAGTTGCTGGGCAATATGCTGGGCGGGTACAACATTGAGACCCTGGTTACATTACTCAGCGATGACGTACTGGGCGTCGCCGCCGCCACCGAGTTGAAACATACACTGCTGATGTTCGATGCTTTCCACGATGTGGAACAGCTGGCCTTAAACGGCAATGCCAATGCCCAGTCTGTAATGGAGTCCTGGGCCGCCGGTGAATGGTTTACCGACAACCCGGAGGTCGCCGAATCCATCAAGGTTGCTGTCTTCAAGGTTACCGGTGAAACCAACACCGATGATTTGTCACCCGCCCCCGACGCCTGGTCGCGTCCTGATATCCCTCTGCACGCACTGGCCATGTACAAGATGACCCGCGATGGCCTCGAACCTGAAGAGCACGGTGTACTCGGTCCTATGGCCCAGATAGCAGCCGTACAGGCAAAAGGACTGCCAGTTGCCTTTGTCGGCGATGTGGTTGGCACTGGCTCCTCGCGTAAATCTGCCACCAACTCGGTACTGTGGTTCTTTGGCGATGACCTTGATGGTGTGCCCAACAAGAAAGGCGGCGGCATTTGCATTGGCGGTAAAGTGGCACCTATTTTCTACAACACCATGGAAGATGCCGGCGCACTGGTATTTGAAGCCCCTGTGGACGACATTGGTATGGGCGATGTTATCGAAATTCGTCCCTACGACGGTAAAATTCTCTCTGACAGCGGCGCGGTTATTAGCGAATTTGCCCTGAAATCCGATGTATTACTGGATGAAGTCCGCGCCGGGGGCCGAATCAACCTGATTATTGGCCGGGGTCTGACCACCCGTGCCCGCGAATCACTGGGCCTGGGCGTATCGGACTTGTTCCGTGTACCTGCAACGCCCGCCGCCAGTGACAAGGGCTTTACGCTGGCACAGAAGATGGTTGGCAAGGCCTGTGGTACCGACGGTATACGTCCAGGCACCTACTGCGAACCGCGCATGACCACAGTGGGCTCGCAGGACACTACCGGGCCAATGACCCGCGATGAATTGAAAGACCTGGCCTGCGTGGGTTTTTCCGCGGATTTGACCATGCAATCCTTCTGCCACACGGCCGCCTATCCCAAGCCGGTGGATATCGAAACTCAACACACCCTGCCCGATTTCATAATGACCCGTGGCGGAGTATCCCTGCGCCCGGGTGATGGCATTATTCACTCCTGGTTGAACCGCATGTTGCTGCCCGACACAGTGGGTACCGGCGGCGATTCACACACCCGCTTTCCGATGGGCATTTCCTTTCCCGCCGGTTCGGGCCTGGTGGCTTTTGCCGCCGCCACCGGCGTGATGCCGCTGGACATGCCGGAGAGCGTGCTGGTGCGATTCAAGGGAGAGATGCAGCCCGGTATCACCCTGCGCGACCTGGTGCATGCCATCCCCTATTTCGCGATTCAGCAAGGACTGCTAACAGTAGAGAAGAAAGGCAAGAAGAATATCTTTTCCGGGCGCATCCTCGAGATTGAGGGCCTGGGCAAGCTCAAGGTGGAACAGGCCTTCGAACTGTCGGACGCCTCGGCTGAACGCTCTGCGGCAGGATGCACCATTGAGCTCAGCGAAGAGTCGGTCACCGAGTACCTGCGGTCTAACATCGTACTGCTGCGCTCCATGATTGCCGACGGCTACGGCGACGCCCGCACCCTGGAACGCCGCGCCCGCAACATGGAACAGTGGCTGGCAAACCCCAGCCTGATGAAGCCCGACGCCGATGCCGAGTACGCTGCGGTGATAGAAATAGACCTGGCTGAGGTCACCGAACCCATCGTCTGCGCCCCCAACGACCCCGATGATGCCCGCCTGCTGTCCGAGGTTGCCGGCGACAGCGTCGACGAAGTATTTATTGGCAGTTGTATGACCAATATTGGTCACTTCCGTGCTGCGGGCAAGCTGTTGGAACAACACAATGGCACCATCGCTACCCGCCTGTGGGTGGTACCGCCAACCAAGATGGACGCGCATCAATTGATGGAAGAAGGCTATTACAATATTTTCGGGGCCGCCGGTGCGCGCATAGAAATGCCGGGATGCTCGCTGTGTATGGGCAACCAGGCACGTGTGGCAGCCAATTCAACCGTGCTCTCCACGTCGACCCGCAACTTTCCCAATCGTCTTGGAGATGGCGCCAATGTCTACCTGGTATCAGCTGAGCTGGCGGCGGTGGGAGCAATACTGGGTAAATTGCCAACCCCAGAGGAATACATGGAATACGTCCAGAACCTCGACTCCATGGCCGATGAAATATACCGTTACCTGAACTTTGACCAGATTGAAGCTTTCCAGAAAGCCGCTGAAGATGGCGCTCGAATCGCGGCCATTGAAATCCAGGAAGTGGTCATCTAGGAAACAGCGTAACTAACCAGCTACGCGGCGCCGGGGCCTGAAGTGGCGCACCTGCTTGTGCAGCAGTTTGAGAGCTTCAACGCTCTCCCTGCTGCGATAGCTGATGGCGTCGTACAGCCCTGTTATCGACTTCACTTCAACCGCCAGGTCGGGGCGCTCATGGCTGACCCGGTCGGCGAATGCCAGTGGCGCCTCTGCCCTGTCGCGTGACAGTTCGATGCGTTGCAGCTTTTTGCAAAAAACGTTGTAGCTGCGCGTTGCTGGATCGATATGCCTGCCGCCACGCCCATGCAACAAGCTAATTGCTACCGGGATCAATACCAGGGCCCAGAAACCCATCAGCAGCATGGCCACACGGCTGACACTGATTTTACCCAGGAAACGATTCAAAAACTGGTACTGGCGATCGCTGTCGTAGGTCAGAATAAATGCCTGCCAACTGTAGTTGATGGCATCCAGTTGCAGGCGGATGTTATTCAACCAGGCAATATTACGATAGCGTAGCGGCGAAAGTGGCGAGTTTTCCAGAAAGCTTCCCTCTAGCTGCAGGGCACGTTCCAGTCCATAGTCGATCCTGTCTGGCGCAATGGCTGCGGTCGGATCTACCCTCACCCAACCCTGGCCTTCAAACCAAACCTCATTCCAGGCGTGGGCATCAAATTGATATACAACTACCGTGCCGTTAACGGGATTGATCTCCCCGCCCTGGTACCCGGCTACCACGCGTGCCGGTATGCCGGCGGCGCGAACCATGACCGCCAGCGCAGCCGCGTAGTGCTCGCAGAAACCGCGCCGACTCCGAAACAGGAAGTCGTCCATGGCGTTGTCGCCCAACAGGGGCGGCTTGAGGGTGTAGTAGAAGTCCTGCTGACGAAACATGGTCAGGATTGCGGCGACAAACTTCTCCGCGTCCTGGCCGGCTTGCCGATACATGTGCTGTGCCAGTTGGCGGGTGCGTGGATTGTCATAGAGCTCAAGCCTGGTATCCACACCCCGCCGCCAGGCAGACAGCTGAGGTTCCAGGACTACGTCGGAATAACTGCGCACGCTGTACCTGCGCTGATCCTGGATCTCAGTGAGTGATACCAGGCGAAAATCGTTGGTGGCCAGAATCCCGGAATCGCTGGTGCGTGCGTAACGCAAGGCATACAACCAGTTCTGCTGGGTGGGCTCAATAATGACGCTGTACCTGGCAAAGTTATCATTCAGTACGGGTTTTTTCGGGCGCCGCTCCAGTGGTGGTACCTCACGCCAGCGCAGGCTGCGCCAGGTATTACCCTGCAGCGTCGAAAACACCAGACCGCGCCAGTACAACACCGATCGGGCGGGTATTTCTCCATCGAATTGAACCCTGAAGGCCACCTCGTCGGACAGGCTGAGCTTGGAAATATCGCCCGGGGACATGAAATCACTCATACCACTTTTGGCGGTGTGGGCTTTTAGCGGCACACTCCACAATGGCCCGATGCGGGGAAATATAATAAATAACACCAGCATCAGCGGAAAAGACTGCGCCAGCATCAGCGCGGCGCGCTGTACCGTGGTGCGATTGAAAGCGTCTTCACCGGGCTGGTGCAGGGCGACCAATGCCGTGGTCAACACCAGCACGACAAATAACATGTACAGCACGGTGAGAATTTCCTGGTCAAACAGGAATTCAGTTACACAGACAAAATAGCCCAAAAATAATAGCAGGTAGGCATCCTTTGTCGATTTCAGCTCCACCAGTTTCAGCGCGAACGCGGCCAACAGCAGTGCCACGGTAGGCTCCAGTCCGATAAGGGAACCGTAGCTGTAAAACACACCGGCAAAACAAGTCAGGGTCAGTGCCGCTTTAAACGTATTACCGGGAAATGACCAGCGTCCCTGGTAGACCATACTGCGCGACAAGGCCGTTAACAGGTACACCAATATCACCCAGGCAGGTAGGCGGGTGATATGGGGTATCAACAGCACAAATTGCGAGAGGATGATCCACACCAGTGCGTTTCTTGGCAGCTGTTGTTCGTATTTCATCCATCTACGCCGTATAGAGCCAGGTGTCGCAACACGAGCTGGCGATGACTATCGCCACAGTCCGGCGGCACCACCACACCGGGCAGGCGCAAGCCATATTCTTCATTGGCTTCATCAAATTCCAACACCCAGTGACACAGGTGCGACAGGCGTTGTTCCGCCGGCAAGCCATCAAATAGATTCCAATCCAACCACACGCTGCGGTCGGCGTAGGCGGTATATTGTTTGGTTTGCAGGGGTTGCCCCTTGGCAATGCTTTTCCAGAACACGTGGCGCAGTGAATCTCCGCGCTGGTAATCACGCAGACCGTAGAAATCATCACTGCCAGCGATAGGTACCGAGGAGCCATCAGGTTTCTCCGCGGCAATGCCCGGCAGGGGGCCGCTGGCCAGGGGGCGCGGGTAGACCAGCGCATGAATTTCCAGGTCCACCCAGGTCCAGGTGCGCAGCAAACCCAGTGGATAGACCGTTTCCAGCAACAATCGACCGGGGTTGTGCCAGCCACGTTGCTCGGTCTCAACGAACAGCTGCGCATAAACCTCATCCTGTTCAATAACATTGACCGTTACCGTATCGCCGCCTTTCCAGCCACAGTGTATGGCGTAGTAATGACGGCCATTATCACGCGACAAGAGGATTTCAAACTCGGAGCGTTGGCCGGCAAAAACCGGGCTGGCCCTGACCGCATGAATGGTCAGCCCCGCCATGTTGGCAAACGTGTGTAGCACGGCGATAACAAAAAGATTGGCCAACAGGAAAGTCAGCGCAAAACTCATATTGTTCTGATAGTTGATGGCCGCTACCAGCATGATCAACAGGGTAAACAAAAATGCCAGACCGGTACGGGTGGGAAAAATGAAGATTCGCCGCTGATCCAGGGTCACCATTTTTGCGGGTGGTATACGCCGGTTGATCCAGCGCTGCCAACGCTGCCTGGCACGCTCGCGGTAGTGTTGCCACAATTTTGTTTCAACAACGCTCAGCATGGCCGCTCAACCTCAGCCAGGGATGACATCCACATTATTCAGGATATCCCTGATCAGGGCATGGCTATCACCGGCATAATCGCTGGTGGGCACAAGTCGGTGCGCCGCAACCGCAGGCAGAACCTTCTGCAGATCCTCGGGTACCACGTGCTCTCGGCCACTCATTAATGCCCAGGTTCTGGCGCTTTGCAGTAGCGCCAAAGCGCCACGCGGTGACAGGCCGTAGGCGAACTCCGTAGCGTTGCGGGTGTAGGCAACCAGCCGCTGCAGGTAGTCGAGCAGGTTCTCGGACGCGTGCACACGATCGACAGCGGCGCGAATACTGTGCATCTGCTGTACCGACAAGCAGGCTTGCAAATCTTCTGGCTTGATGGCGTTGGCATCGCGCAGGAACAATTGTCGCTCGGCATGCGCGTCTGGGTAACCCAGCTCTATGCGCATCAGAAAACGATCCAACTGTGACTCGGGCAGAGGGTAAGTACCGGACTGGTGGATAGGGTTCTGGGTGGCTATCACAAAGAAGGGGTCGGGCAGGGGCCGGGTCTCTCCTTCCACAGTGACCTGCCCTTCTCCCATCGCCTCCAGCAAAGCGCTCTGGGTGCGCGGCGTGGTGCGATTAATCTCATCGGCGAGCAGCACCTGGGCAAAAACCGGGCCCGGATGGAAACTAAAACTGTTAGTGGATTGTTCAAATACAGAAATACCGACAATGTCGGCGGGCAGCATATCGCTGGTAAACTGGATGCGGTTATAGCTGAGGCCCAGCACATTTGCCAGTGCGTGGGCGAGTGTGGTCTTGCCCATGCCGGGCAAATCTTCGATCAACAGGTGTCCCCGTGCCAACAGGCAACACAGAGACAAGCGTACCTGCTCTTCCTTGCCCAGCAACACACGCCCTACTTCCTGTACTGCCCTGTCAATTTGCTGATGCATTCGGCTCCCTGCTCTTTACTAAAGTGCGCTGAATCCGCGCTGCAAATCAATTTTGAGATCGTCTATATGCTCAAGACCCACCGCGAGTCGGATCAGGTTTTCAGTAATGCCCGACGCTTGCCGCTCTTCCTCACTCAGACGTCCGTGGGTAGTAGTTGCCGGATGTACGATGGTTGTCTTGGCATCGCCAAGGTTCGCCGTCAGCGATAAAAACCGCGTCCCGTCGATAAAGTTCCAGGCTTCATCGCGTCCGCCCCTGAGGCGAAATGACAGGACACCACCGAATGCCTTTTGTTGTTTGCGCGCCAGTTCATGGCCCGGATGATCTTCCAGGCCAGCGTAAAACACATGTTCGACAGCGGGTTGCTCACGCAGCCAGCGTGCCAGTGCCAGTGCATTACTGCTGTGGGCATCCATGCGCAGGCGCAATGTCTCCAGTCCCTTGAGAAAAACCCAGGCATTAAACGCGCTCATGGTAGGACCCGCTGTACGCAGGAAGCCAACCACCTCCTCCATTAGCTTGGCCGAACCGAGCACCACACCGCCGACACAGCGCCCCTGCCCATCCAGGTACTTGGTGGCGGAATGAACCACTATATCTGCACCCAGGTCCAGCGGGCGCTGCAGTGCTGGTGTGCAAAAGCAGTTATCGACTACCAGCAGAGCGTCGTTGGCCTGCGCCAATTCGGACAGCGCGGCAATATCCGCCACTTCACAGAGCGGGTTTGACGGCGTCTCCAGGAACAGTATCACCGTCTCTTTCTGCAGCGCCGCCTGCCATTGTGATATCTCAGTCAGATCCACAAATGTGACCGCAACACCAAATTTCTTCATGAACTTGTTAAACAGGTTAGTGGTAGTACCAAATACGCTGCGCGAACAAATAACGTGATCGCCGGACTTCAACAAAGCCATACAGGTGCTGAGAATAGCGGCCATGCCCGACGAAGTAGCGACGGCCTGTTCCGCACCTTCCAGGGCGGCAATTCGCTCCTCAAAATTCCGTACCGTCGGATTGGTGTAGCGCGAGTAAACATTACCGGGGCTTTCACCGGAAAAGCGTGCCGCGGCATCGGCTGCGCTATCAAAGATATAACTGGAAGTGAGAAACAGTGCTTCGGAGTGTTCACCCTCCGCGCTGCGCCGCTGGCCAACACGCACGGCCAGCGTGTCCAGCTGAGCATCGGCAAAAACATCAAAATCGTCTTCAGTCATAGCTGGTCTCAGGAAACCTCGTTGTACAGGCCGATTACGGCCCCTTCCTCTGCTGTACCAGCTAAGCGCTCACTCTGTGCATCGTCATTGCGCAGGGCATCTATGCGCTGCAGATAACCCTGGTCGATATCACCGGTTACATACTTGCCCGTAAATACGGAACAATCGTAGTTCTGGACTGCGGGGTTACCTTCCGCGCTGCTGGCAATCAAATCATCGAGATCCTGGTACACCAACCAGTCCGCGCCAATCAACGTGCAAATTTCATCCTCGTCGCGCCCGTGGGCAATGAGTTCGCTGGCTGAAGGCATGTCGAGTCCGTAGACATTGGGGTACCTGACTGGCGGCGCGGCAGATGCAAAATAGACTTTACTGGCGCCGGCATCCCTGGCCATCTCAATAATCTGCCTGCAAGTGGTGCCCCGCACGATAGAGTCATCCACTAACATTACATTCTTGCCCTTGAATTCCAGGCCGATCGCATTGAGCTTCTGGCGCACACTCTTCTTGCGTTGATTCTGTCCCGGCATGATAAAGGTGCGCCCTATGTAGCGGTTTTTCATCAGGCCTTCCCGGAACTTCAGCCCCAATACGTGGGCCATTGACTGCGCCGCGATACGGCTGGTATCCGGTATTGGAATAACCACATCAATATCGTGGTCCGGACGTTCTCGCAGTATCTTGCGGGCCAGGTATTCTCCCTGGCGCAAACGGGTTTTATAAACCGAGATTCCATCCATAAGCGAATCCGGGCGGGCGAAGTAAACATGTTCAAAAATGCAGGGCGTCAATGTAGCTGCATCCGCGCACTGGCGGGAATGCATATGGCCATCGGCGGTAATGTAAACAGCTTCACCGGCTTCCACATCTCGAATCAGCGTGAATCCCAGCACATCAAGTGCCACACTTTCCGATGCCAACATGTACTCGTCGCCACCGTTTACTGTACGCTTGCCAACCACCAGCGGGCGAATACCATGGGGATCTCGAAACCCGACCACCCCATAATTGGCAATCATCGCCACCGCGGTATAGCCACCGCGACAACGTCGGTGCACACCCGCAACGGCGGTAAAAATTTCTTCCTCGGTGGGTTTTAACTTACCCAGTTTTTGCAATTCATGCGCGAACACATTAAGCAGGAGCTCTGAGTCGGAATCCGTATTGAGGTGGCGCAAATCTGTCTGGAAGAGCTCTTCGGTCAGAGCTTCAGAGTTGGTCAGGTTGCCGTTGTGCGCCAGGCCAATACCGTAGGGTGAATTTACATAAAACGGTTGCGCCAGGGCTGCCCCCGCACTACCGGCGGTTGGGTAGCGAACATGGCCTATACCGATATGCCCCTGCAAACGCTGCATGTGATGCTGACGAAAGACATCGCGTACCAGCCCAACACTTTTGCGCTGGTTGAAGTTGCCGTTTTCAAAGGTCATGATGCCGGCAGCATCCTGACCCCGGTGCTGCAATACGGTCAGCGCGTCATAAATTGCCTGGTTGACATTCGACTTGCCTACAATGCCAGTCAATCCACACATAAACCTGGTCTCCCCTTGTTCACAGCCAGGGCACGCGCCCGCTGTCGGCAACATCAGAAAAATTCTGCCGCGCCCATTGTTCTACCATTGTCAGGTGTGGCACCAATAGTGATTGTTCCACAGATTGCTGTTCTTCAACCGGCAAGACAGCCCGCATTACAAACAACATTACCAGCACCACAACCAGCCCACGGGTGAACCCAAACACCGTGCCAAGCAAGCGGTCGGCACCACTCAAACCGGTCACTTTTAAAACCTGCGCAAGCAGCATATTCAAAAGTGAACCCAGCATTAGCGTCGCGGCGAAGAGTAACACATAGGCACTGACGTACCGTATAGAATCATTGGCGATAAACTCAAGAAACTGGGTGGAAAGCCGGGCGCTGAACCCGGTGGAGACCAGAAAAGCCGTCACCCAGGCTATCAGCGACAGCGCCTCTTTCACAAAGCCGCGCTTGAGACTTAGCAGTGTGGATAAACCCAGGATGGCGACGATTGCCCAATCAATCCAGTTCATCTGTATGCTCAGGGTATATAGCGCGCAATGATAGCGTTCACACGCAGCCGCTTATCCATAGCCTGCTTGGTCGATTGCAGTTTCTGTGGATCAAATACCGGCCCAATATTTACCCGGTACAGGGTCTTTTGTTCGCGTTTGAGCGGCCGCTGGTAAGCCTTGTAACCCAGCGCGACTAACTCCCTGACCAATTCGTCTGCCTTGTCTTTCTTGCTGACAGTAATAACCTGCAAAACCCAGGCGACCGGGATACCGGCCTTATCCAGGTGGGGTTCAGGGCGGGTACCAGGGCTGGTTTGGGGTGCTTGCTCGGGCAGTTGCGTATGCAGCGGGATTTCATTGGTTTGTGACGCCGCATCCTGCAGGGGCCTTGGCGCCTTCACTTTTAGTCGCTGCAGGTTTGGCATGGGCGGAACCTGGCTGGTACGGTCCAGTGTTTGACGGTCAGAGTCTACGAAAACCAGCGGCCAGAATACGACTCCCAGGGCGATAAGCACCAGTGCGCCTACCAGGCGTTGTTTGAGTACACCTCTCAAGAAGAGTCTCCCAGCTGCTCGATAGTCGCCATCACTCCCGCCACGGTATAGAACGATCCAAATACCACCAGCGTTGACCCCTTTTTCAAATCACCCAGCGCCATCTGAAAGGCCAGCTCCGGGCTGTTACATTCGTCTCTCACCTGCTCCCCCTGACTGCGCAAAGCCACTGCCAAATCTGCGCCGGAAAGGGCTCTGTCGACAGCCGGCAAATCCGTCACATACCAGCCATCGAACAGCCCGCTGCAGCATCGAATCATAGCATGTATGTCTTTGTCAGAGAGAGCACCAAACACTGCAATCGGAGGTTTTCCACCACCTTTTTTGAGCATGCTGGCAAGGTTGCCAACGGCTGCCTCGTTGTGCGCCACGTCAAGCACCACCGGCACGCCATCAACAAGCAGTTTCTGCAACCGTCCTGGCAGGAAAAGCTGTTTTAAAACTGCAGGCAATTGGTCTACCGGCGGAGCGAAATCCAATGCAGCGGCGGCCTGCCACGCGGCGGCTATATTCTCGCCCCGCAGTGGCCCGGGCGGAATATGCGCCAACAATTGTGGATCCACGAAAGTGGCTTTGCAGTTGAGCTCCTCAATACGTGCTAACAGGCTGGCGGCCGGCTGGCGGTCAGCCACCATTACCGGGATGCCCGGTCGCAGGATGCCGGCCTTTTCCAGGGCTATACCTTCACGCGAGTCGCCCAGCCAGGATTGGTGATCAAGACTGATGCTGGTGATAATGGCCACCGTGGGATCAACAATATTGACCGCATCCAGTCGTCCACCCAGGCCCACTTCAAGGATGACCAGGTCTAGTCTGGCGGCGGCAAAAATAATCAGCGCTGCCAGTGTTCCAAACTCAAAATAGGTCAGTGATATCTCGCCCCGGACCGCTTCAATTTTTTCAAACGTCGCGATAATGCTGGCGTCACTCACCGCCGCACCGTTGACACAAATACGCTCGTTATAGCGCAACAAATGGGGGGAGGTGAAGGCCCCTACCCGACGATCGGCGGCCATGGCAAAGGTCTGTAAGGCGGCAACTGTGGAGCCCTTGCCATTGGTGCCGGCGACGGTAACCACGGGACAGCCCATGCGCAGGCAGTCCAGCCTCGCAGCCACCTCCGCCACCCGGGCCAGTCCCAGTTCAACTTCGGTAGGGTGTATAGACTCCAGCCGCCGTAACCAGGCGGCCAGGCTGCGCGAAGACATCAGCCAGCGTCGGCCAGGGCGGTTGTTCCGGTTAGCTTGGCCAGCAGTCGGGCCAGTGATGAGCGTATTTCATTGCGCTGAATAATCATGTCGATACTGCCGTGATCAAGCAAAAATTCGCTGCGTTGAAAACCCTTGGGCAATTTTTGACGGATGGTTTGCTCAATAACATTGGGGCCGGCAAAACCAGCCCGGGCATCCGGTTCCGCTACATTAATATCTCCCAGCAGAGCCAGGCTGGCCGAAACACCGCCGTAAATCGGATCGGTCATAACCGATATGTAGGGCACGCCATTGCGTCTCAATCGCTCCAGCACTGCGCTGGTTTTCGCCATCTGCATCAGGGAAATCAGAGCTTCCTGCATGCGCGCACCGCCGGAAGCGGAAAAACATACAAAAGGTATATTTAGCTCCAGTGCCAGGTGTGCAGCGCGGGTAAACTTCTCACCGACCGCGTAACCCATGGAACCACCATGGAAATTAAAATCAAAGGCTACCACCACTACCGGCATGCCTTGCAAAAAACCACGCATGGCTATCAGCGCGTCCTTCTCGCCGGTAGATTTCTGTGCCGCTATCAGTCGGTCACGATAGCGCTTGGTATCTTTGAATTTCAGCCTGTCGACGGGTTCGATGTCAGCAAATATCTCTTCTCGCCCCTCCTCGTCAAGAAATATGTCGAGGCGGCGCCTGGCGCCAATGCGCATGTGATGATCGCACTTGGGGCAGACATCGTCATTGCGTTCCAGGTCCGGGCGGTACAGTACGGCCTCACATTTAAGGCACTTTTTCCACAGGCCTTCCGGCACACTCGTGCGGCGCTCTCCGGCTGGCTTGCGCACCCCGGAGGGGAGAATTTTGTCATACCAGCTCATGCTGTTCCCTCATTTGCATCTATTCCAGCCCGAAGGCCCGCCAGAAACTGCGCTGCTATAGCACACACTGCTTCCTCTGTGTCACCGGCTGCAGCTGCGTCGGCCAGTTTGTGCACCAGCGCGCTACCCACTACCACACCATCGGCAACCCGGGCGATAGCGGCGGCGGAAGTGGCATCCTTGATTCCAAACCCCACTGCAACAGGTAAGTCCGTGCAGGCACGGATATCTGCTACATGTTGGCTAACGGCGGCTACATCCAGATTCCCGGCGCCAGTAACGCCCTTAACAGCAACATAATAAACGAAGCCGGATGCCACTTGGGTAATTTTTTCAATACGGTCAAGCGGGGTGGTTGGAGCGATCAGGAAGATGCTATTTATTGCCACACGCTTGAGTTGTTCATCCAGCTCTCGTGCTTCTTCAGGCGGCATATCCACCGTCAGCAGCGCGTCCACGCCCGCGTCTTTAGCAGCATCTGCAAAAGCAGCATAGCCCATGTGGTGCACAGGGTTGGCATAGCCCATCAGCAATACCGGCGTGTCCATATCCTGTTCGCGAAACCTGGCCACCATGGTCAATACACTGCGCAAACTAATACCTTTATCCAGCGCCCGCTCATGTGCTTTTTGAATCACCGGTCCTTCAGCCATGGGGTCGGAGAACGGCACACCCAGCTCAATGATATCGGCACCGGCCTCTACCAACTGGTGCATCAGCGCCACGGTAAAATCCGCAAAGGGATCGCCGGCGACGACGTAGGGGATCAGCGCCTGTCGACCCGCCCTGGCCAGGTCTGCAAACCGCTGCGCAATGCGCCCCGTTACCTCAGTCACTACAAATCCCCTTTAAAATTCTATGCCGTCGATTTCAGCAACGGTGTGTATATCCTTGTCACCGCGGCCCGACAGGTTGACGATAATGATTTCTTCACTGCTCATTTGCGGTGCCAGCCGCGCCGCATAGGCAAGCGCATGACTGGACTCCAGGGCTGGCATGATGCCCTCAATGCGGGTCAGTTGATGAAAGGCGCGCAGTGACTCTGCATCGTCGGCTACCACATAATTGACGCGCCCTATATCCTTTAACCAGGAGTGCTCAGGGCCAACTCCCGGATAATCGAGCCCTGCGGACACCGAATGGGTATGCTGTATCTGGCCATTTTCGTCCTGCATCAGGTAGGTCATGTTGCCATGCAGTACACCCGGACTGCCAACCGACAGAGGTGCCGCATGCCTGCCGGTGGCAATACCCTCACCGGCCGCTTCGACGCCGTACATGGCGACCTCTTTATCAGCCAGGAAGGGGTAGAACAAACCGATGGCATTGGAGCCACCACCGACACAGGCTACCAGTGCTTCCGGTAGTTTACCGACCGCCTGCAGGCATTGTTGTCGCGCCTCGCGCCCGATTACACTCTGAAAATCACGCACCAGTTTGGGATAGGGATGTGGCCCCGCCACCGTGCCGATAATATAAAAGGTGTCGTCGACATTGGTGACCCAGTCGCGCATGGCTTCGTTCATGGCATCTTTGAGTGTGCGCGAGCCTGAGGTTACCGGTATCACTTCGGCACCCAGCAATTTCATGCGATATACATTGAGGGCCTGGCGCCGGATATCTTCCTCACCCATAAAGACATGGCATTCCATGCCCAGCCGTGCGGCCACAGTGGCCGTGGCCACACCGTGCTGACCAGCTCCGGTCTCGGCTATGATGCGCGTTTTACCCATGTGCCTGGCCAGCAGCGCCTGCCCAACTGTATTATTTATCTTGTGTGCACCGGTGTGGTTGAGATCTTCACGCTTGAGAAAAATCCGCGCCCCGCCCAACTGCCCGGACCAGCGTTTGGCCTCGTACAGAGGTGAGGGCCTGCCCACATACGTGGCCAGGTCTTCATCCAGTTCGCGATGAAACTCGGGATCTGCCGTTAGTCGCGTATACAGCGCATCCAGCTCATTGAGGGCAGATATCAAGGTCTCGGATACATAGCGGCCGCCGTAGTCCCCAAAATGCCCGTCCTGGTCAGGGGTATTGGCCAATAGTTCTGTGGTAATTTCGGTCATTGGTTTTCGTCACTCACTCGGTCAGCGGTGCGCACCGCTGTTACAAATTCAGATATTTTCAGTACATCCTTGATACCCGCAGAGGCCTCTACCCCGCCCGACACATCAACCGCAAAGGGCCGTACCTGCTGTATGGCCCGGCCGACGTTTTCAGCATTCAGGCCACCCGCTAACACCAGCGCTGGTGTTAAATTTGTGGGTACTAATTGCCAGTCAAAGCTCTCTCCCGTGCCTCCGGGGACTCCCGCTCGCCAGGTATCCAACAGGATTGCCGATGCCCCTGTGTAGGCCTGCATCATTTCTGACACTGACGAATCGCCGGTAATTCTCAACGCCTTCATCCATGGAAGCCCGAACTCACTGCAAAAACTTGCCGGTTCATCGCCGTGAAACTGCAGTAAGCCTAGCGGCAGGCGCGAGCACGCGTCCCGCACCTGCTCGGCAGACGCGTTCACGAACAAACCTACCAGAGTCACCATAGGCGGCAGGCCAGCCACAACAGCCTCTGCCTGACTGACCGTAACAGCCCGTGGGCTGTCCGCATAGAACACCAGGCCAAGCGCATCGGCGCCAGCTTCCACAGCCGCTAGTGCATCACAGTTACGGGTGATACCACAGATTTTTATTCGGGTACGGGACACGAGTTCTGGCTTGCATAAAAGGGGCGTTATAGTACCAGAAGCCAAGCCATGTTTGCAGCGGCTGATTAGCGGCTCAGGGTGTCCTTAATCAGCCGTTATCGCCCAGTAGTAGCGGGCCCAATGGAGCAGAAGCTATAGCGCAGGTTTCAGGATAACCGACCTGCACCAGGTACAGGCCACTGGCCGGTGCCGTATCAGCAGCACGGGTGCGATCCTTTAAAGCCAGTAGCTGTGCCATCCAGCCCGCCTCACGGCGCCCCTTGCCGATAGCCACCAGGCTGCCGACAATATTTCGCACCATGTGATGCAAAAAAGCATTGGCCTGGATATCGACCACAATTAGCGCTCCATGGCGCGTCACGTCTATAAAATCCACATGGCGCATCGGCGTGCTGGACTGGCAGGCAGCAGCCCGAAAAGAGGTGAAATCCTGCTCGCCCAGCAATGCTTGCGCCGCTTCATGCATACGTTCTACATCCAGGGCCTGTCTCACCCAGGTCACGTACTGGGGAGCTAATGCCGAACGCACCTCGTTATTAAAGATCAGGTAGCGATAGCGGCGTGATAGCGCGGAAAAACGCGCGTGAAAGCTGGCGTCGACAATTTGAGCCCTGCGCACCACGACGCTGGCGGGAAGATTTGCATTACTGCCCATCAGCCACGCGTCAGCGCTGCGGGTATTGGGGGAATCGAAATGGGCCACCTGGTTGGTGGCGTGGACGCCGGTATCGGTGCGCCCGGCGCAGTGCAAACGAACCGGAACATCGGCAACGTCTCCTACCGCCTGCTCCAGAACGCCCTGCACGGTAGCCACATCGCTGCCACGTTGCAATTGCCAGCCACTGAAAGGGCTGCCATCGTATTCTATGGTCAGGGCTACGCGCTGAAGCGCTGTGTCAGTCAATGCTGTCCAGCAAGGATTGTGCTTCCTGCTGCTGGCTTTCGCTACCGTCCTGCTGGACTTCTTCGAGAATACTGCAAGCACCGTCATGATCGCCCATATCCATGTAGGCACGGGCTAAATCCAGCTTGGTGGCTATCTCGTCACCATCGCTGGCAAAAACCAGAGCTTCCTCTTCAGCGTCAGCTTCTGTCTCAGGTTCTGATTCAACATCCAAATCCAGGTCTACTGCCTCGACTTCTGCAACCTGCAATTCGCTGGTGTCGCTTGACCCTTCCAGTGAGTCGAGTTCAAGACCTTCATCTTCTGCTGGCTTGTCTTCCGGTAGCCCAAAGCTGATTGCTTCTCCATCGCCATCGTCTATCTCAAGATCACCGAAGTCTGTTAACAGGCCGCCGTCTTTCTCAGCGGCAACTTCCAACTCCGGTGCAGGCTCGATCTCCAGATCCTCGGCTACCGCCGACAATTCATCCAGATCAAACTCGCCCAGGTCCAGAGATTCAGAGTCTTCCTGCTCATTGGTCGCGGGCTCTTCCAAATCGCTACTACCTGGCTCTGCCAAGCCCTCTGCAGCTTCCGCAGCGAGTTCCGCTGCCGCTGGTGCGTCATCTTCAATCTGGAAGTCGTCCATATCGAAGTGGGAGAGATCGCTGTCGTCTGCCTCGGCGGCGATGCCCGAAGTATCCGTGTCTGCGGATTCTTCTATGGCCAGGTCGCCGAAATCCACAATATCTTCAGTTTGCTCCCCTGCGGGCCGGGTGGTGACTTCTTCAAGCAGCTCTTCTGCTTCTTCTTCCAAACTGAGTTCATCGGTGGACTCAGATAAATCATCCATTTCCAACTCAAGATCCAGATCCAGTGCATCAACTGCCGCTTCAAGATCAGCCGCCCCGGCTTCATCCAGTTCCAGCTCATCACTGCTGTCCAAACCATAGTCGTCGAGGCCTACCAATTCGAGACCACCTTCTTCAGTATCGTCTTCAGCGCCCTCATCATCGACTACATCATCGCTGTCGATCTCACCTGCAGGCAGAGCCATTGCTTCCAAGTCCTGCTCAGGCGCCGGTACAGAAGCCGCTAAAGCCTCCTTCGCTGCATCTACATCGGCGGCCGTCAGGCTCGGTTTAGGCAGGTTTTCCAGCCATATCTCACCTCCATCCACGGCGTCCAGCAAAGCGCGTGCCCGCTGCAGGGCGGCATCATCATTAATAAGCTGTAAATCGGCGTACTGCTGTTGGAACTCTTCGCTTTCAACCATTTCAACACAGGCTTCCATCAACTTGACGCGGTACTCGGTGTTAATGGGCTCAACGGTAATAGCTGTTTTGAGTAAATCAACCGCCTGCGGAAAGCGGCCATAAGCAATGTATATGTCGGCTTCAGCCAGTGCATCGCCTGTTTCAAACTGTGCTGCGTAGGCCTCTTCATCTGGCGGGGAAAAACTGGTGAGCGTTTCAATTTTCGCTGCGTCCTCTGTGGAGTCATCCATAAATTCGTCGACAATCAAATCATCGTCGGCGACCAATTGCAAACCGGCAAACTCGTCGTCGACATTGGCACCACTCCCAGCCTCATCCTGGCTCACACCCCGCCTGCCCAGGCTGAGCCTGGCAACACTGAGACGGCTCAAGTTAAGCTTATCCCGCAGTAACCAACCCACGCCGGCCAGTATTATTGCCAGTGCGGCGACAATATAGACCAGGTAGTCCATAGCTAACTCGGCAATCCCGGGCGCTGTTTCTACCACCGGTGGTGGTTGGGCTACGTCCGCAGCAGTATCTACGCCTGCATCTGTCATGCTGACGTCAAGATCGTTGATAAGCCCTTCAGCCGGGCCGGGGCCGGACAATTCATCGGCACCGCCATCGACAGTACCCAGCTGCTGATCAGGTACCGCATCCGGTCTGCCTGCCAACGCTGACTGGAGAGCGGAAATTTGGTCGTCCTTAAGGGCAACCAGACGTTTGAGAGTATCGACCTGCTCTTCCATTGAGCCGACTCGCACCATCAAATCGCTGTTATCCCGACGCACGCGGTCCAGGTTTTCCATGCGTGCGCTGAGGCCTCCATCGGCTCCGCCGTCACCCATATCGCCGTCGACGCCAGCGATTTGTAAACGGCCCTCGCCCTCATCCGATCCAGCCACCCCGGAGCTGTCGGTACTATCTGGCTCCAGTCGGCGCGCCTCAATGGTGGCCACATTATTCTGCCAATTCGCTTCCTGCTGGGCTACTTCTGCAACCGCATCTTCAAAGTCCGCATCCGTGATTTCACTGCTACTGGGTAAGTGCAGCACATAGCCAGCTTTAAGCTGATTAATATTGTTAGCTATGAATGCCTGCGGGTTTATGCGCTGAATATCCAACATGGTTTGCTGGATACTGGTGCCTGCGGGTCGGGCTTGGCCGGCTATGCTCCACAGCGTCTCATCGCGTTGTACCAGGTACTCGGCACCAGCGGTGGGCGTTGCTTGCGCGTTTGACCCGTATCGGTCGCCGGTTGTTTGTACCAGCCCATCACTAGCTGCAACCGCGCCCGGTTCAGTCATCGGCTCCGGCTCCGACGCTGGCACAGACGCGGTTGCTATTACACCACTGCCGGCACCGCTAAACAGGGGCGGATCTATCAACAGGGTGTATTCTCGCAAGATGCGCCCGTGGGGCCAGCGCGCCTCAATCAAAAAGTCCAGAAATGGTTCGCGCACTTTTTCCGTGGAAGTCAGCAATAACCGGCTGGTTCCATCTTCGTTAAATTCGAGCTCAAATCTCAGGCTGGTCAGGAAAAACTGGCGCTCCACGCCAGCACGCGCAAAATCTTCTCGCGATGCCAGACGGATTTTGATCTGATCTGAACTCATTTCCGCTACTTCAAGCAAATCTATCTCTGCTTTCAGCGGTTCGTTCAGATAAGAGTGCAGAGTCAGCTCACCGAGACCGAGAGCAGCAGCCATCCCCGGGGCCAAACACCCCAGTATGACTAGCAGAGACGCAGACTTACGCACCATATAGTTAGTCGCCTTATTATTCTAATAAGTCGCTTACCGCTTTCCCCTAGCGAAGACGGCTTCGACTTTACTACCACTACATTCTTGGCCAAGCCTAAACGGTAAAAACCTAGAATATTCCTTTACTTAGGTGCGTAAGTATCTTTTATAAATAAGTTTTTAGCAAGCACTCTGCTATTTGCACACTGTTGAGTGCAGCACCCTTTCTGATGTTATCGGACACCACCCATAAGTTGAGCCCTCTCGGGTGTGAAATATCCTCTCGAATACGGCCGACAAATACTGCATCCTGGCCGGCACAATCACCCACAGGTGTAGGGTAACCGCCGTCTACCGGCTCATCCATGACCACCACGCCAGGCGCTTTTTCCAGCAGTGCCCGGGCATCCCTGGCAGCAAGCTTTTCGCGGGTTTCTATGTGGATCGCCTCACAATGACCGTAAAAAACCGGAATTCGCACGCAAGTGGGGTTCACCTGTATACGGCTGTCTGCAAATATTTTCTGGGTTTCCCAGACCATTTTCATCTCTTCGCGGGTATAGCCATTGTCCTGGAAGCTATCAATGTGCGGCAGGGCATTGAAGGCAATTTGCTTTGGATAAACCTCACATTCTACCGGCTGGCCATTGAGTAATTTTCTGGTCTGGCTGACCAGTTCTGTAATAGCCTCTTTGCCTGAGCCAGAAACCGCCTGGTAGGTGGCCACGTTGATTCGCTCTATACCCACGGCGTCGTAGATTGGTTTTAGCGCCACTAACATCTGGATTGTCGAACAATTCGGGTTGGCAATGATATTGCGATGAGTGTAATCGGCAATCGCCTCGGGATTGACTTCAGGCACCACCAGGGGAATATCCTCATCGCGCCGAAAATGCGAGGTATTGTCGATCACCACACAGCCGGCGGCGGCGGCAATGGGGGCAAATTCCTCAGAAATACTGCCACCGGCCGAAAACAGGCCAATTTGTACCTTGGAAAAGTCGAAATCGGCCAGATCCTCAATCACGATAGACTTGCCTCGAAAACTGATGGTTTTACCCGCCGAGCGGGCGCTGGCCAACGGATAGAGCCTGCCAACAGGAAAATCGCGCTGTTCGAGAATTTCGATCATCACCTCTCCCACCGCTCCGGTAGCTCCTACTACCGCCACATCTACTGTCTTGCTCATCGAGCCAACTCCTCCACCACCGCATCTCCCATAGCCACCGTATCGACCAGTTGTGTGCCCTGGGTATGAATATCCGGGGTGCGTAGCCCCTTATCCAGCACCCGGCTGACCGCAGCCTCTATGGCCTCGGCTGCAGCGGCTGCAGCCAGTGAATAACGCAGCATCATGGCTACCGACAAGATGGTAGCCAGGGGATTGGCCTTACCCTGTCCGGCAATGTCAGGGGCCGAGCCGTGACAGGGCTCATACATACCGCGGCCCTGCTCGTCCAGCGATGCCGAGGGCAACATACCGATAGAGCCGGTCAACATGGCCGCCGTGTCCGACAATATATCGCCAAACATATTGCCCGTGACCAGCACATCGAACTGTTTAGGTGCCCTGACCAGCTGCATGGCGGCGTTATCAACATACATGTGGCTTAGCTCTACATCGGGGTATTGCGGGGCCAGTTGGTCCATCACCTCGCGCCACAGTATGGTGACTTCCAGCACATTCGATTTATCCACCGAACACAACCTGCCCTGGCGTTTGCGCGCGGATTCAAAGGCCAGCCGGCCTATGCGTTCAATCTCTGACTCCCGGTAAACATAGGTGTTATAACCTTCACGTTCGCCGTTATCCAGGGTGCGAATACCGCGCGGCTCGCCAAAATATATGCCGCCGGTCAGCTCCCGCACGATGAGGATATCCAGACCACTGACAATTTCGGGTTTGAGACTGGATGCCTGGGCCAGTTGCGGATACAGCAGGGCCGGTCGCAGGTTGCCAAACAACTGTAATTCCGAACGGATGCCCAACAAGCCCTTTTCCGGCCGCAGGGCCCGATCTACCTGGTCCCACTTGGGTCCGCCGACAGCGCCCAGCAAGATCGCATCAGCCTCACGGGCACGCGCCAGGGTGTCTTCTGGCAACGGCAGGCCGGTGGCATCGAAAGCGGCACCACCCAGCAGGGCTTCGTCCAACACCAGGTCCAGGTCAAACAACACCATAATGCGCTCGAGGACACGGCGCGCCTGGGCCACAATTTCGGGACCGATATAGTCGCCCGGTAATATCAGTACTTTTTTGCTCACGGCTAAGCTTCTTTAGGTAATGGTATTAAACAACCAGGGAGATTGCTGGCGCTGTACCTCTTCGTAGGCATGGATAGCCTCCGCGTGCTCCAGGGTAAGGCCGATTTCGTCCAGGCCTTTGAGCAGGCTCTGCTTGCGGAACTCGTCAATATCGAAGGAAATTTCGTTGCCATCGTTTTCAACAACACATTGTCGCTGCAGATCCACAGATAGCGTATAACCCTCTTCTTCATGTAATTTCTCGAATAGAGAAGACACAATATCTTCTTTTAAAACAACGGGTAATATGCCATTTTTAAAGCAATTATTAAAGAATATGTCGGCAAAACTGGGGGCAATTACACAGCGAAAACCATAATCGTCCAGGGCCCAGGGTGCATGCTCACGACTGGAGCCACAGCCAAAATTCTCCCGCGCCAGCAAAATTGACGCGCCCTGATAGCGCGGAAAATTAAGTGGAAAGTCGGGATTGAGCGGCCTGCCACTGGCGTCCTGGTCGGGCTGTCCCTCATCCAGGTAGCGCAAAGCGTCAAACAGGTTCTGTCCAAAACCACTGCGCTTGATGGACTTGAGAAACTGCTTGGGAATAATCAGGTCCGTATCGACATTGGCGCGATCCATGGGTGCAACCAGCCCAGTGTGTACTGTAAAACGTTTCATCGTATTCTCCTTACCAGTCACGTACATCGACGAAATGGCCAGAGATGGCCGCTGCGGCTGCCATGGCCGGGCTCACCAGGTGGGTACGACCGCCAAAGCCCTGGCGCCCCTCGAAATTTCGATTGGATGTGGACGCACAGTGTTCGCCCGAGCCCAGCTTGTCGGCATTCATCGCCAGACACATGGAACAGCCCGGTTCGCGCCACTCCATGCCTGCGGCGATGAATATTTTGTCCAGACCCTCGGCTTCGGCCTGCGCCTTAACCGCCCCTGAACCCGGTACTACCAGGGCCTGGTTGACACTGGCCGCCACTGTGCGGCCTTTCACCACGGCGGCGGCGGCACGCAGGTCCTCGATCCTGGAGTTGGTGCAGGAACCGATGAACACCTTGTCTGGCTTGATATCCACAATAGCCTGACCCGCCCGCAAGCCCATGTATTCCAGAGCGCGCTCCAGGGTGGCTTTTTCACTGGCATCCGCTATATCTGCAGGGTCCGGCACAAAGCCATCAATGGGTAATACCATCTCGGGAGACGTGCCCCAGGTAACCTGCGGCTTGATATCTTCTCCGCGCAGTTCGAACAGTCTGTCGAAGTGGGCGTCAGCATCCGAATGCAGCTCGCGCCACTGTGCTTCTGCCAGCTGCCAGTCTGCACCCGCAGGTGCATAGGCTTTGCCCTTCACATAGTCCAGGGTCGTGTCATCTACCGCCACCATGCCAATACGGGCACCTGCCTCAATGGCCATATTACACACCGTCAGACGGCCCTCCATGCTCATTGCACTGATGACTTCGCCACTAAATTCGATGGCATGGCCGGTGCCACCAGCGGTGCCAATTTCACCAATAACGGCGAGCACGACATCCTTGGGGGTAACTCCCTGCTGCAGCTTGCCGTCAATGCGCACCCGCATATTCTTCATTTTCTGCTGCACCAGGCACTGGGTGGCCAGCACATGCTCTACCTCAGAGGTACCTATGCCCATCGCCATGGCACCCAATGCACCGTGCGTGGCGGTGTGTGAATCACCACAGACCACGGTCATACCGGGCAGGGTTGCACCCAGTTCTGGCCCGATCACATGCACAATACCCTGTCGCGAGTCGTTAATTTCAAATTCGGTAATGTCAAACTCGCGGCAATTGTCATCCAGAGTCTGTACCTGCAGGCGCGACACCGGATCCTCGATACCGGCCACGCCAGCGCGGCGCTCACTCAGCTCAGTGGGCACATTGTGGTCTGGCGTGGCCAGGTTGGCGCTGCGGCGCCAGGGCTCCCGGCCAGCGAGGCGCAACCCTTCAAAGGCCTGCGGCGAAGTCACTTCATGGAGCAGGTGGCGATCGATATAAAGCAGCGCAGAACCATCCTCGCGCTCCTGCACAAGGTGCGCATCCCAAAGTTTGTCGTACAGCGTTTTGCCTGCCATGTCAGCGACTCCCAATAGTCGATTTTGCATAGCTGTAGATTCTAGCTGCGGATCTCGAATAAAACAAATTCATATTTTTCATCTAATAAATTACTATCAGGAATAGATAAGCTGTTTACAGCAGGAGATGTAGTCGTGGACATACAAAATTTACGCGCCTTTATGATGGTGGCGGAACACGCATCCTTCTCGACCGCCGCCGTGCATCTGCACCTGACCCAACCCGCGGTCAGCAAACGGGTGGCCAGTCTTGAACAACAACTGGGCACGGCCCTGTTTGACCGAATTGGACGACGCGTCAGCCTCACGGAGGCGGGTACGGCCCTGCTGCCCCACGCCCGTACCATCTGGCAAGACCTGGAGTTGGCGCAGCAATCGATCACAGACCTGTCGGGTACCGTCAGCGGCAGGCTCAAACTGGCTACCAGCCACCACATAGGCCTGCACCGGCTCGCGCCGGTGTTACGCCGTTTCAGCACTAATTATCCCCAGGTCACGCTGGATATCGATTTCATGGACTCTGAACAAGCCTACGAAGAAATACTGCGCGTATCGGTGGAACTGGCTGTTGTTACGCTGGCTCCAGAACAGGATGCCAACATGCTGGCCCAGCCAATCTGGCCCGACCCACTGGCATTCATGGCCGACAAGAACCACCCACTGTGTGGCCGCGCCAGTGTTTCACTGCAGGAGTTAAGCGAACACCCGGTGATTCTACCCGCCCTCAACACCTATACCGGTCAAATCGCCAGGGAATTGTTTGATCGCGAGGGACTGCAATTGAACGTTGCCATGTCGACCAACTACCTGGAGACCATTCGCATGATGGCATCCATTGGCCTGGGCTGGACTATCCTGCCGCACTCTATGCTGGATGATCGGCTAAAGACCATTCACGTGCCCATAGAGCCGCTGCAGCGCGTACTGGGCTACATCTACCACCGTGGCCGCAGTCTCTCCAACGCGGCCCAGGCATTTATAAAAGAACTCTATTAATAGATTTGGGGTCAGATCCTGAGCTATCCCCACAAAAGTCACGCACATAATAACGCCTCCGTGTAGAGGCGTATTAGTTTTTGTGTTTTGTTGATACAACTCGCTGGCAACTTGAGGCGGACATATTTAATCAGCAACCTGGCAACGGTGATTACCGAGTAACTTGGGTTCTTGCTGGAGGAATTGACCACCACCAGCCACTCCAGTTTTTGTTGTATCGCAAAGGCACCATTGGCCCACAGGATCAGTATTGCCAACGCGGCTATGAGTAGTAAGTTGCTGGCCCGTTCGAACGTTGTTCGATTCTCCCTGGCGATCCCCAGCCCGAACGAATCACTCTTGGTATCACGAAAGTTTTCCTCGATTTGCATGCGTGTTTTGTATAACCCCACAATGCGTCGGGCTGGGTACTCTCGTAATGAGTTTGATGCCACGAGCAGCCAGGGTTCGTTCTCACGCTGGGCATTCTTCCTGCTGCGCTTGCTCCGTTGGCGTTGTCCCGCCGGACTGATCGCGTGGCGGCCACGCCGGGGTTGGCGTACCAGCACCAAAAACGCAGCGAGCGGATTAGTGCGCGCCCAGCAGGCATCCCCCAGCAGCTTGGGTCTGCAGGTAGCCTGCAAATACAGGGATTTGGCAGGAATCCAGCTAGCGTCATCATCACACCAAGCCACCCTATCCTGGCCTCGAATACGGCCCAGCCAATGCCAGCTCATTGACTCGACCTGGCGAAAGCACGGCGTCTTGAAACCCGAATCAGCAATGATGATCGGTTGGCACCCGGCCGGGATCAGGTCTTGAAGTGTCGCCAGAAAGCGATGCTGTACTTCACGGTTGCCCAGTAACTTGTGTGGGTGAAGCTCCTCGTACAGGACCAGGCCACGGTCGCCAACCGGGACAGCAGCCCGCAGCAGTTGTTGCTTCCGGTCTTTACTAAAATCCGACCAGTCGATCAGGATAACGGGCTGTCCAATGGCTTTGAGCAGCCAGTGACACATGGCGCGGTAGCACAATTTGCGCTCGTTATACAACAACCGGTTACCCACCAGGCGGTCCATCCGTTTGATGCGATGCTTTATGCGGACAGGGGAGCTTAGCTGCCGGCCCATGGCGGTGGTGGAAGCTGGTGCTCCCTGCAGGATAGAATCCACGGCCGCCTGTAATGCGAGCAGCCGTTTGGCATGAACGGTAGGGAATGAAAATTGGAAGAACTTTTGTAATACTGTGCGCGTGTGCATGGTCTCTCCTGGGAATTAAGTCGTTCATGAGAGAAAAAAACCATGCACACACTGTTTTTAGAGCAGACTACTCCCTAAGCTATTGAAATCATATAGTATTTTGTGGGGATAGCTCAGGATCTGACCCCAAACTCCGTGCCCATTGTTGGTCGGGCACAACCCCACTCATAAACCCTCCCTAATAAATACCCAGGGACAAACCGGCTGCCAGCGCCTGTCCCAAGTCCTGACAATCCATCTTGTGTTGCGGGGTAATTTCACCGCGGCATATCAGCGGCTCGGCCACCAGTTTCATCGGGTAACCACTCATTATCCGCTGCACTTGTGCGCTGGCATTGCGACCGTCATTGCCCGCCGCAATGACCAGCCCGTAGGCCCGATTGAGTTGCTGCCCCAGGGCCGGATAGAAGGTTCGGTCCAGAAAATCCTTCATGGCTCCAGCCACGCTGGCAGAATTTTCCGGTGCCACCAGCAGCAGCCCATCGCAAGCCACCAGGTCATCCACGCCGGCATCCCAGGCGCGTCGCCACAGCACGGCGACGCCCTCCTCCAGCAGTGCTCCGCGGCGCGCCGCCACAGCCAGTTGCCAGCTCGCCCCGCTTTGAGAGTGGTATACAATAAGCAGCTTTTTATTCACGCCAACATATAAACACAAGGATATCGCCGTGACTACAAACCGACAATGGCTGCTCAAGAAACGTCCCACCGGAATGGTTCAAGCGGAAGACTTCGAACTGGTTGAGAGCCCGATGCCGGAGCCAGACCTGGCCGCTGGCGAGGTGCTACTAAAAACAAAGTGCCTGGGCTTTGACCCCGCCATGCGCGGTTGGCTAATTGATGAACCGAGTTATTTGCCACCGGTTGCTATTGGCGAAGTGATGCGCGCCAGCACCATCAGCGAGGTTATCGAAAGCGCCGACGAAAATTTACCGGTAGGCTCATTAGTACAGGGCTTGTGTGGCTGGCAGGAATACGCCATTGGCGGACCCAGCAGCTTGATTCCACCACGCGCCCTGCCTGAAGGTGTCACAGCAGACCTGGCCTTAGGCGTACTGGGCACCACCAGCCTCACCGCCTACTTTGGATTGCTCGACGTGGCGCGGCCCAAAGCAGGCGACACAGTAGTGGTTTCAGGAGCAGCCGGGGCCACCGGTTCCATGGTTGTGCAAATCGCCAAGCGGCAAGGCTGCCGGGTAATCGGCATTGCCGGCGGCAAAGAGAAGTGTGAGTGGCTCAAGCAGGAATGCGGGGCCGATGCAGTGATCGATTACAAGAATGAAGATGTCAGAGCGCGACTGGCCGAATTATGCCCACTCAGTATCGATGTCTTTTTCGACAATGTCGGCGGCGACATGCTGGAAGCCGCTATAGAGCAAATGGCTGACTTTGGGCGTATTGCACTGTGTGGCGGCATCTCCGGATACAACGACGAGACCCCTGCCCCCGGGCCCAACAACCTGATGATACTGGTACAGCGACGCGTGCGTATGGAAGGTTTTATCGTTATTGACTATATGAGTCGCTTCGAGGAAGTCATCATGGAAATGGCGGGCTGGATGATGGAGGGCAAGCTGGCCTGGCGGGTCGATATGCAACAGGGTTTTGAAAACATCCCGGCCACTCTGCAACGACTGTTTAGCGGCGAAAACCAGGGTAAACAGTTGCTACAGCTGGATTGAGCTACCCACATTGGCTGGCGCGGTTTCGATTGTTTCATACCCTGGCTTCACCTGAATACCTGCTTGAGGCGCAGGAATTTTTACCAGGAAAATTTCAGCCCTTTTGGGGGCGAAGAGATAAAGCCATGCGTTTTCATGCTCGACCTCGTAGCCTTTATCCAACGAGAGATTCAAAAGGGTTTTAACGATCATTTTGTTGATGTTGCGATGTCCAACCACCAATACATGGCCGGAACTTATGACGCTATCAATTATGTTTTCCACCAGGGGTTGAACACGCTTGTCCACCATAACGAGGCTTTCTCCGCCACCAGGAAGGGCAACGTTTACTTCGTCGTCTAAAAATTCCCGGTAGCAATTTCTTGAAAATTCATCAACAAATTCTTCTTTATGTTGCCCTTCAAAAATACCTAATTTAACTTCGCTAAACTCAGAAAATTTTTCGAGCTTGATGCCTTTTTCGATGCTGATGGGCATTGCTGTCTGTATGGTTCTCTGCAGTGTGCTACAGACTATTCGGTTTAGAGAAACCTGGTTTAATGCAAAGAAGAGATTTTTTCTCTGTTCAAACCCGACATTATTCAAAGGCCGGTCCTGCTGGCCCTGGATAATGTTCATCGCGTTCCAGTCAGTTTCCCCGTGCCGAGCCAGCAGCAGGCAATTTTCATCAAGTTCAGTCAGAAAATCATACAGAGAGAGGTAGCTTTGCTTTCCCATTCTATGCGCAACTGTTCGCTGGATAAATTATCACTGAATATTGGGTTGCCATTAGTCAGGGACTTCTGTTGGGAATGTGGAAATCTTCCATAGTCGAAATATGAAGTTGATGCCGAGCAAGCAGGACAATGCCATAACTAACCATTCAATGACCGAAGCATTGCCAGTAAAGGTATAAATCAGAATGGCTACGCAGAGATACAAAAATCGTGTATCGCTGCCTGCACACAGCCAGCTGAATACACGCTCGTGTTCGCTCTTTGGATAATTTTTATGGTACACAGAACGGAATTTTTCAGAGGACGCTGTGATAAGAAAAACCATACCAATATAGAAAAAGAACAGGGTTCCCCAGGAAGAGCTGATAGCGCTGGATGGCATCGAATAAAATACACCGGCAAAAATCAAAAATTCAGCCGAGCGATCAGTCATGGTGTCATAAAAATCACCCAGTTTGCTGGGTGATTTGCTTAGCCGTGCAACTTCACCGTCAACACAAGACCACAGACCAAAGATTTGAATTAATATCACACCCAAAACATAGTGGCCCTGGGATAAGCTCCACGCGGCGAGAATGGCAAATAGCATATCAATGCCGGTAGCCGCATTGGCTGTAATCCCTTTGCGTACGCAAAATAGCGATATGTAAAGCGATATCCGGCGTTGAACAACATAGCAGTACATGCCATCACTGGCTTTTTTTGCAAGCTTTGGATAGGCGGCATCCAGCTGCAATACATCATCTTGTTGTTTCAATTAAGGGTTCTCTTTCAAGTATGCTAAAACATCTTGCAAAGCAAATTTTGTGGTGGGAAACCCTGTTGGCTTGTAGTGCCGGTGATCCAGGTTGTGAAGCACGCACACGTCCATACAATCACTGCCGTAATATTGCTTCACAATTTCTTCTGAAAGTCGGGGAACACTCACGGTAAAATCTAAAAAGGCTCTTCTTTCCAGTGGGAAAAAATCCTCAACAGCATAGGCGAACGTTTCAGGCAGCAAGGTCATGACGTCACCGCTGTCCTGGCTAACAATAGTGGGTTCCCAGACCCCTAGCCATGGAAATTTCCATGTTTGTCCCGGGATATCAAGCCCTTGTTCCGCATGAATACGGTAGCCGCAGCGTTTTGGCACGCCGTCAAAGCTGCGCATATCGTCATAAACGACATAGCCTTTTGCTTCCAGCTGGTGCCGACATTTTTCTTCGAATTTGTCGATGTCGAAAATAATGATATCCAGGTCATCATCCCATGGAATCAAATCATTATGGCGCAATAGCCCAAGGAGGGTGCCAAACATGACACAGTAATCCACACCTTCGGCAAATAGAATTTCATCCATATCTCTCAGGTGCTTGATCGCCAGTTCCCTTTCAGCAAAGAAACCTGTTTCCTTAAAGAAGCGCAGTTCGTTATCTTTTTGAATCGTACCCATCAAAATCTCTTGGTCATATGAAAGTCAGGGGGTTTCAGCCGCCAGGATTTCACCCAGTAGCTTAACTAAATGTTTGTTTTCATCTTGCGTGCGACTGGCTATACGTACGTAGCGGTCGGATTCCGGCATGCTTTTCCCTTCGCAATGTTTAATATAGATATTGTGCTCAACGAACAAGGTTTTTGCGACCTCGGGGCCAGAAGGTGCGTGATCAGGGAGACGGCAGAAAATATAATTGGCCTCGGGTTTATAAACATGCAAGCCCCTAATTGAACAGAGGTCCTGATAAAACTGATCCCGATCTGCTCGTACTTGAGCGCAGCTTGACTCGAATTCCTCTCGGTATTCAGGGGCCATTTTCAAAAACGTTTCAGCGAAACCGTTCAGGTTCCAAATATGTATACCTGCACGCACTTTCTCAGCAAAAGCCGTGTTGGCGGTGAGCATATAGCCAATGCGTAAACCGCAGATGCCATAAGCCTTGCTCATGCTTTTAAAAATCGCCAGGTTTGGGTATAACGCTATCTCTCTTGCCAGTGTTTCCTGATCGCGATTGCCGGCAAAATCAATAAAGGATTCATCGACGATAAGCATGCAGTTGTGTTCAGCCAGTTTTGTTAGCAAACGAATAAGGTCAGCCTTTGGTACTAGCAGAGACGTTGGGTTGTTTGGCGTTACCACGACTGCAACATCAGCTTTGCAGCGTAGCGCTTCGGCAGCAAATTTATCGACGTCGAGCTGGAAAGAGGGCGCATCAAGAGCAAACTCGATGACGCTTCCCGCCGGAGCTGCATTGGCATATTCATTGAAAGAGGGTACCGGTACAATTAGTTTTTGCGCTATATGCCCGGAAACTATTTTGATCAGTTCTGCCGCCCCGTTCCCCACCACAATACGTTCGGGTGGTTGGTCGATCAAATCACCGACCCAGCCAGCCAGGGTGCTCTGGGCGACAGGGTAATTTAAAACCAGTTCATGAATCTGGCTTTTAAGCAGTTCAAAGAATCGCTCGGGCGGGAAATGAAGATTATACAGGTAGGCGTGATCAGTAAATCCATAGCGCCAATACCCCCCATGGGCAGTGGCTAAAGCTTCATATTGCTGTTCTCTGGAAGTTTGCTTCTGTGAGTTTGTATCGGGGTTTATCATTCCTTGAATTTTTACCTTATTGGGTCGCTGCAAAGGGTGTGCAACCCATGCACACATGATTAAATTGAGGCGATAGCGGGTCTAAACAGCGATTGCTTCGCTACTATCAGTAACAGAGATATTATGAAGACCGCGCTGAGGCTGAAGCCAGCGGTCCGCGGCTATTTCGCTTGGAAGGCAAGGGAATAATAATTCGGCCTGGTGCAAATCTGCCACAGTATCAATTTCATACCACTGATGCTTGTCAAAGAAAACGGCATCAAATGCGAGCGTTCCGTTGCTTACCATGTCAGCAAATACGGCTTCATAGTAATTTCCCAGGCGTTCATCTGCGACATAGCGATCTAACTGGGCGATAACTTTCTGCCAACTCTGCAAGGACAGGCTATAAATGTTTACGGTTTTGTAGTGGGGACTGTTAGCAGCGTTAGGCTTGGTATGAAATGCCGCAACACAGTTTTGCTTATTGAGTTCAACGGTGGTGCCGTTCATCCAGGGCAGGAGTTGAGAAATGGCGATTTTGTCTGGTGTTAGCATATCGCTTAGCATGGAGGCATGAAAAACCAGATCACTTTCTATCAGTACAAAAGGTTCCTGGATGGCTTGTCGCGCCAGCCACAGGGAATAAATATTATTGGTTGTTTGATAGACCGGGTTGAAAATGTAATCAACCTGTATATCAGGAGCATTTTTTTGCAGAAATTCACGGATACAATGATCCAGATACCCTGTTACCACCACCAATCGTCTAATGCCTTGCGAGCGAAGATTATCGACCAAACGGCCAAGAATGGGTATTCCGCCAACTTCTGTAAGACACTTGGGTGCATTCAGGGTCAGTGGGCGTAAGCGTGACCCGGTGCCAGCGGCCAACAGTAGCGCAGTCGTCACTGGTGCGGGGGGCGTATAATGGATTTCAGCGGTTTTCCTGGAGGGGTTACTCGTTAATCGTGTTGCCAATTCAATCTTGTTCACTCGTTGTCTTCTCCTGTTGTTTTCTTTCAATAAATGAATTTTGCCTGGGAAATACGCCGTTATTCCGTTCAATATCATTGCGTACCATATCGGCGACCATTTCCCGGGTCGACTGCCTGTCCAGTGGCCTGACCAACCATTTGAAGTCCGATCCAATTGTGAATCGAATCCACTGTTCGAATTCTTCCCAGGTTCCACCTAAATATTTATCCATATACTCCTTCTCGAAAAACAAGCAATACCGCGTCAGGAGCGGCCAGGTGTGAATTTGTGTGAACGCACAGCAAAAACCATTCACTCCTGGCGTATTGCTCAAAAAGCGCGTTACACCATGTTCTGCGTGATGAGATATAAAATTAGCGGGGGCCGGAGGGAAGGCTTTGGCTATGGTGGAGCAGTGAGCTTGGGTACCTAGCCCGGTAGAGCACGAGGAAACACCAAGAAGCCATTGATAATACGAAGTATTTCTTGCAAAGTCTACATGTGCTTCGGTTCTTGGGTAGAGTTGTTTCTGGCCAGTAAATCGGTTTTGTCCTTGCTCAGCCCGACATGGCGACTATTGCCACCGGCGGCTGGACGATGGCGGGCAAACAGTTACTACAGCTAGACTGAGATATCCACATTGCCTGTGGATAACTCGGTGGATAATACCCGCCCCGGGCAGCGGTAAACCCTGACCCGGGCGTAATACAACTCTTCTAGAATTTGCTTTAAGTTGTAAGCTCTGTTTATAAATCAATGACTTAGCCGTTTTTTATAGTGTATTTGTAGAGTGGCGATCAAAAACCCCTTTGTTTATAGGCTTTAGGTGCCATCTGTGAGTAAATATTCGTCTGGCCGTAAGTAGACACTGACCCAGCAAGGCCCGCCAATAGGAGTCTTTATTTTGTAGTGATACGCCAACAGCGGTGTATTTTAGGATTGCGGCGAAAATCAAAGTCAATCGTAGACCTGGTTATCTCTTCAATCACGCAAATTTCTTCCAGCGCCGGATCCAGCGTGAACTTGCGCAGATTGTTGGAAAAGTAGAGTACCCCATCCGCGCGCAGGCACTGCAAGGCGGCCGCCAACAGGGCCGGATGATCGCGCTGCACATCAAAACTACCCTGCATTCGCTTGGAGTTGGAAAATGAAGGCGGATCCAGCAGGATCAAGTCGTACTGTTCGGCATGCCCTGCCAGCCACTCCTGGCAATCGGCCCGCACAAATTGGTGCACGTCACCCTCGGCCAGGCCGTTGACGGAGAAATTCTCCCGCGCCCAGGCCAGGTAGGTATTGGAGAGATCGACACTGGTGGTGCTGCGGGCGCCAGCACAGGCAGCGTGCACTGATGCAGTGGCGGTGTAGCAATACAGATTGAGGAAGTCCTTGCCCCGGCTCTCTGCAGCAATACGCAAACGCAAGGGCCGATGATCCAGAAACAGCCCTGTATCCAGGTAGTCCGTCAGGTTGACCAGCAGGGTAACGGCCCCTTCCTGCACCGGTATCAATGCTCCGGACTTGCCAATTTTTTCATACTGCTGCTTGCCACGCTGGCGCTGGCGTTGCTTGTAGTGAATATCGGCGACGGGAATTCCGGTTACTTCAGGTAGTGCCTGGCGAATATCATTCATGCGCCGCTCCGCCGCGCGCTCGTCGATTTCTGCCGGAGCCTTGTATTCCGCGACATACAACAAATTTTCATAGCGATCTACGGCCACCGCGTACTCGGGCATATCGGCATCGTACACCCGGTAACAACTGACGCCCTGCTTGCGAGCCCAGCGCTGGACCTGCTGCAGGTTCTTACGCATGCGATTACTGAACATGCGCGCGCCCTCAGACAACTCGCCCGTCGCTGAGCGGTCGGAAAACTGCCGTGACTGACGGCGGTTTTCTTCGTTCAGGTCAAACAATAACAGCTGTACTGGCAAGGCACCGTTGTAGAGCGAGTACTGCTTATTACTGCGAATCCCCATGGCCATGCCAAGTTCTTTGTCAGCCGTTAGTATCGCCGCCTGCCAGCCCGGGAACTGCCGTAGTAACACCTCACCCATTTCCCGATACAGCGCTGGCAATGCATCGCGTTCACCGAGACGTTCACCGTAGGGCGGATTACAAATAATAAGCCCGTCTGGCAACGGCCTGTGGGTGGGTTTCTTCAGTTCAGCTATGGGTTTGCAGATTACCCTGACCTGTTTTTCCAGGCCCGCGTGGTCGATATTGGCCTGGGCTTTTTTGAGGACCCGACGATCCTGATCATAACCCCTGATCTCAGGTAATTCACTGGCCAGTCCACGTGCTGCCCGGGCCTCTGCATCGGCACGTATGGCCTGCCACTGCTCGGCATTGTGCCAGTGCTGGCATTCGAATCCCCAGCGCTGTCGCCACAAACCGGGCGCGATGTCCGCCGCCATTAGCGCCGCTTCCAGTAATAACGTGCCCGAACCGCACATGGGATCGATCAGGGCACCGCCGCGAGCAGCCATAGCAGGCCAATCGGCGCGCAGCAACAGGGCTGCCGCCAGGTTTTCTTTAAGCGGCGCAGTCCCTGCCTCCTGTCGGTAACCGCGTTGGTGCAACGAGCCCCCCGCTACATCCAGCGCCACCTCCAGTTTGCCCTTGCGCAAGCGCACATGGAAGCGCACATCAGCATCACGCCGGGAGACCTCGGGTCTTGGCAGGCCCTTGTCACGGAAGCGGTCAACAATCGCATCCTTGGTCAGTTGGGCGCCGTACTGGGTATTACGGATGGACCTGTTTTGACCCGAAAAATCCACCACCAGGGTGCAAGCGGTGGGCAAATAGGTCTCCCAGTCGACCCTGAGCAACAGCGTGTGAATATCATCAGACTCACGAGCTTCAAACTCTGCAATCGGCAGCAGTACCCGGTTGGCGAGCCGTGACCACAGGCACACCCGGTAGGCGACCGACAGGCTGCCTTCAAACGCACAGCCAGCAACGGTTTCCCGCACAGACTCGGCGCCCAGGCTGGAAAGCTCGTCCAGGAGCAGCGATTCCAGCCCACGCGGACAGCTAGCGAACCAATGTTTTGTATTCATAGGCTGGCACTATAAAGGCTGGCACGCTTATAACAAAACGATAGTCGACGCAGCACTCTGAGTTGGGTTAGATTAAAAGCATGTAGGCAAGGAGATAGGTATGAGAAGACAGAAACGTGATATGAACAACCGCGCTTTCCACAGAGGCTACCATGCTGGCCTGGACGGAAAATCCCTTGAAACATGCCCACACGCCGCCGAGGCACAGCGCCAATTCTGGCTCTCGGGCTGGCGCGAAGGTCGCAGTGATCAATGGGACGGATACACCGGAGTATCCGGTGTACACAGGGCGCAGCAGCAGTAGCTAAACTCCGCAACACCCCGTAAACCTTAATGCAGGCTACTCTGGGCCAGATCCAGCAGCTCCCGGTTTGCCACCGCGAACATGGCAAAGTCTGGCGTAGTAACAGCATGCAGCTCTGACAACATCGCTTGCCAGCGGCCCAGCAGTAGTTGTTCTTCCTTCATCCACCGCTCAATACAAAGCCCCGTGTCACGCTTTTCACAAATATGCTTCAGCGCCCCGACAGCCAGCGAACGCTGCTGCCATTCCAGGTCTTCCAGGTAAGTATCACGTGCCAACGCCTGCCATTCATTTTCGACTTTTGTGGCGGTAATCAGGGAGGCAAACCAGTCCAGCTCCAGTCGCTCACCGAGCATGAAAAACAGTTCCGCGACCTCCATGGGAGTCGCCTCTATATCGCGGGCCGCCTCAATAATTCCCATAGCCGCATATAAATGCTGACTGCCTGCCACAAACTGGGCCAACTCACTACTGACATTCTGATCAACCAGCTGTTGATAGGTATTGCGCACCACATCGGCAGCCTGACCACTCATCAAGCCGGGCAGCGCCGACTGCAACTCGGCGACGCCGGGTTGAAATTCAGCAATTGCCTGGGTGGGATCCAGCTCGTGGCGCCGGTTGCGCAACAGCCAGCGACTACCGCGCCTGGCCAGCCGTACCAACTCAACCATAAGGCCAGTTTGTACGGACGGTGCAGCGACATAGTCCAGCTCTTCTATGGCCCGCCACTGTGCTTCCAGACCAAAAATATCGCGCGTCGTGACGTAGGCAGCAGATATCTCGGCGATGGTGGATCCGGTCGAACTGGCCAGCCGGGCCACAAAGCTGACACCGACCCGATTAATCAGGTCGTTGGCGATTTGGGTGGCTATAATTTCACGGCGCAGGCCGTGTGCATAAACCTCCTCTGTGTAGGTTTCAAGCAGTCGTCGCGGGAATGCTCCTTCGATTGCACGAGCCAGGTAACCATCGTTGGTGAGATCGGAATTAATCAAATCTTCTTTCAGAATGCCCTTGCTGTAGGAAACCAGTACAGCCAGTTCCGGTCGAGTCAATCCCTGTCCCTGCGCCCGGCGTTCCAGCAGCTCATCATCTGAGGGTAAAAACTCCAGAGCCCGGTCTAGCCGGCCTGTCTCCTCCAGTCGATTAATGAGTCTCCTGTATTCGCCCGTGCGGTGTACTGACTCACTCTCAGCCAGGCTAATCGCCTGAACCTGGCGGTAATTATTCTCCAAAACCAGCTCAGCAACACTGTCTGTCATTTCTTCCAGAAATCGATTGCGGTGCTTGGCGGTGAGGTCACCCCTGGCAACAACAGCGTTGAGCAGTATTTTTATATTTACTTCGTGATCAGAGCAATCAACACCACCGGCGTTATCGATAAAATCTGTATTACAGCGGCCGCCATTGAGGGCATATTCAACACGCCCAAGCTGTGTCAGGCCGAGGTTGCCACCCTCACCGACCACCTTACAACGCAGCTCAACTCCATCTACACGCAGAGCGTCGTTGGCTTTGTCACTGACGTCGCCATGTTGCTCTGAGCTGGACTTAACATAGGTGCCAATGCCTCCATTCCACAACAAATCCACTGGCGACTTAAGCAGCGCAGAAATCAATTCTGCCGGCGTCAGCGTCTCTTCCTCTATGCCGAAGCGTTGCTGCATTTCCGGGCTGATGAGAATTGATTTGGCAGCGCGGCTAAAGATACCGCCACCGGCTGAAATAAGATCGGCCTGGTAATCTTCCCAGCTGGAGCGATCCAGGTGAAACAGGCGTCGACGCTCTACAAAACTTTCTGCCGCCTCCGGATTTGGATCGATAAAAATATGCATATGGTTGAATGCTGCAAGCAGCTGAATATGTTCTGAAAGCAACATGCCATTGCCGAAAACATCGCCTGCCATATCGCCGATACCGACTACGGTAAAATCGGTTTCCTGAATATTGATGCCCATTTCCCGGAAATGCCGCTGCACGGAAACCCATGCGCCACGGGCGGTAATGCCCATCTTTTTGTGGTCGTAGCCCACACTACCGCCGGAAGCAAAGGCATCACCCAGCCAGAAGTTGTAGCTTTTGGATATCTCGTTGGCGATATCAGAAAAGGTCGCCGTACCTTTGTCAGCTGCAACCACCAGGTAGGTATCATCAGAATCCTTACACACCACCTGCGGTGGTGCGACCACCTCGCCGTCAACAAGGTTGTCGGTGACATCGAGCAAGCCGTGAATAAAGGTGCGATAACAACTGACTCCCTCCGCCAGTAGCTCTTCTCTGCTGGCATTAGGCATCGGTCGCTTGCAGACAAAGCCACCTTTGGCTCCCACCGGCACGATAACGGCGTTTTTGACCTGCTGCGCTTTTACCAGGCCCAGTACTTCCGTCCTGAAATCTTCGTGTCGATCAGACCAGCGCAACCCGCCCCGCGCCACCTTGCCACCACGCAGGTGTACGCCTTCAACCGACGGGGAATAGACAAATATTTCGTAGGCTGGCCGCGGCTTGGGCATCTCCGGGATTTTGCCAGACTCCATCTTGAAGGAAAAATAACCGTGGCGCTGACCATCACTATCGCACTGGAAGAAATTGGTGCGCAGGGTAGCCATAATCACCGCCAGGTACTGACGTATAATTCTGTCCTGGCCGAGGTTTTCCACATTTTCCAGGGCGGTGATAATACGCTCGTGCACCTCTGCCTCCCGGCGTTCGCGCCACTCTTCATCTCCTTCCAGATCGGGGTCAAAGCGAGTCAGGAACAACTCTACAATTGACCCGGTAATGTGCAAATGTTGCGCCAGCGTCTCGGCAATGTACTTAGGACTAAAGCCGAAATTAATCTGCTTCAAATACTTGGCGTAGGCACGCAGCAAGGCAATCTCACGCCAGTTCATCCGGGTACCCAGCAGCAGGCGGTTGAAGTTGTCACTTTCCGCTTCACCAAACCAGATGCGGGCGAAGGCGTCGGTGAATTCGTCGCGAACTTTTTCCAGCTCGATATGACCACCCAGGGAGTAGTGCAGGCTAAAATCCTGGATCCAGAATACGTCGCCATCCTTTTCGCGTACGCCATAGGGAGTTTCCGCCACCACCCGCAGCCCCAAATTTTCCAACACTGGCAGCACGTCGGATAATGGCAATGAGCTATGCTGTCGGAACAGGCGGAACCTCAACCGGTCGTCTTCTTCATCAACCAGGCGATAAAAACTCATCTCCAGCTTCTGGCCAGCGACAAGATTCAGAATCCGTCCTAAATCCATCACCGCGACCCGCGGATCAAATGCATCCTGGTAGCCGACCGGGAATCCATCTCCAAAGCGATCGGCATATTCGGCGCCATGCTCCTCGCCGTGTTCCTCGATCAGGCGCTCACGAAAACGATCCTCCCAGGATTGAATGGTCGCAACAATAGATTGCTCCAGGTCATCCAGGTCGAAGTCCAGTTTGCCCTCTGCAGGCAACAACACCACAAAGTGCACACGCACCAACACTGACTCAGAGAAAGTGGTGGTAAATTCACTCTCGAGCGCGCCGGTAAACTCACATAGCAAGTTCTGTATCAGTATGCGTTTTGCCGTGGTGTATCGATCACGTGGCATATAGACCATGCAATTAAAGAATTTGTCATGGACATCTGCGCGCGCAAACAGGCGCACCTGGCGTCGCTCCTGTAATTGGTTCACCGCCGTTGCCATGGCAAAGAGTTGCTGGGAATTGGCCTGGAACAATTCATCGCGGGGAAACATCTCCAGCACTCGCACCAGCTCCCGGCCCTCATGATTACTCATGTCCAGGCCAGAAATTTCCATCACCTGGGTAAGTTTTTTCCTGACAATAGGAATGTTGGATGGGCTTTCTGAATAAACTGAAAATGTGTAAAGCCCCATGAACCTGTGCTGCAGGACAACCTGGCCATGTTCATCAAACTGGTTGATTTCTATGTAGTCAGGATAGGCAAACCTGTGCACTCGCGAGCGTATTCTCGATTTGGAAAATGTCAGCTGCCTGTCCAGCATGCTTTCGGGCTCGGCAACGACTAATTGTAAATCCCTGCCCAGGTCCAGGCGTCCACTGGTGCCGCGTTGTTTGAGAAGCCCCAGGCGCGTTTCTTCTATATCCAGCACCTGTATGCGTTCGCCAGAATACTGAACACCCAGACATTCATAGCCGAGCAAGGTCAGGTGGTTGTCATCCAGCCACTCAAGGAACTCAACATGTTCCTGGCGCTGCCCCGGCTCTACCAGAGTGTCAGCCTTGACCAGGGCGATAACCTCCGCCAGTTTCTCACGCATGGTCGGAAAGTCCTGGACCACGCAATTCACTTCAGCGAGGATGTCTTCCAGGGCTGCACGCATCGCCGCGGCTTCATCATTGTCCGAGCAGCGGTCGATCTCAAAATAGATCAGGCTGACGGCTTCACCATCGTGGCCGGCCTGTATGCCCACTATGGCCCCAGCCTCATCTCTCTCCACGGAGAAGTTCTGACCGTGCAGTTTGTGCATATTTGCATTGCGCCGGTTAAGCTCGCCGCGAGCGGAATCGAGCAGAAAAGGCATATCCTTGCAGATAATAGCGACTACCGTATGATTGCTCTCCCAACCATGCTTCTCCAGGTCGGGGTTAAAGATACGTATTCGGGCGGTGCTGGCATCCCAGTGTTGCAGGGCCCGAAACGCCCCGTAGATGAAGCCGTAGAGATTATCAGCCTGCGTATCACGCAGATCTGTGGAGGGAAATCCACGGTAAAAGACCTTGGCCAGCGCATCTACCAGCAATGCCTGTTCCGGCTCAGCACGGCTCGCTATCATTTGCTGCAATTCATGCAACAGCTTGTTCTTGCCCTTTTCCCAGTTCATGTAACCTCCGTTGAAACCAAACATGCTAAGGATAGTCGAATTCTGTACAATCCGGCGCTGGTTTTAGCGAGTGATGGTAAAGGAGATTCAAGGGCGTGCACAGAGAACAAATTATCAAATTGAAGCAATGGTTGAGCGAGCAGATTATCGGCCAGGAAAAGCTGGTGCAAAGATTGCTGATGGCGCTGCTGGCAGATGGCCATTTACTGGTCGAAGGTGCGCCAGGACTGGCCAAAACAAGAGCCATCAAGAGCCTGGCTGATGGCATTGAGGGCGATTTCCACCGCATTCAGTTCACACCCGACCTGCTGCCCGGAGATGTAACCGGCACCGAAATTTATCGGCCCCAGGAAGGCGGTTTCCATTTTCAGCGCGGCCCGATCTTTAACAACCTTATTCTCGCCGACGAAATCAACCGCGCGCCGGCCAAGGTGCAATCAGCCCTGCTGGAGGCTATGGGCGAGCGGCAAGTCAGCGTGGGTAGTGAAACCTACCAACTGCCCGAGCTATTTCTGGTCATGGCCACGCAAAACCCGATCGAGCAGGAAGGTACTTACCCCCTGCCAGAGGCACAACTGGACCGTTTCTTACTGCACGTGAATGTGGGTTACCCGGACCGTCAGGCGGAGATGGACATTTTACGACTGACCCGGCGCGAGGACAGCAAACTACCCAGCAGCCAACCTCCGCGACTGGCCCAACAAACCATTTTCGAGGCCCGCCAGCAAATTTTGTCCCTGCATATGGCCGAACCCGTGGAGCGCTATATCGTAGAGTTGATCATAGCCAGTCGCGAACCGGCGGCCTATTCCGATGACTTGCGGCGCTGGCTGGAATACGGCGGCAGCCCCAGGGCAACTATCGCTCTTGATCGCTGCGCCCGTGCCAACGCCTGGCTGCGCGGCAGTGACTTTGTATCACCTGATGATGTGCAGGAAGTGGCGGCCGATGTGCTGCGCCATCGCCTGATCTTGAGCTTTGAAGCCGAGGCCAACGGCATAAGCGCCGACATGGCTATAGACGTGCTACTGGAAAGTGTACCGGTTGCCTGAGGTGTCTGTTTCCCTAACGAGCGCGGCGGTGCTTGGCCCATACTGCGAACTACAGCGACTTATCGAAGCCCGTTATGCCGCAAACAAACTCAAGCTCAACCAGAGGCGGCGCGCCCTGAGTATGCTGGCAGGCCCTAACAAAACCAATTTCCGTGGTCGCGGCATTGAATTTGAAGAAGTCAGAAATTACCAGCCAGGCGACGATATCAGAACTATCGATTGGCGAGTCACTGCCCGCACCGGCACCGCCCACACCAAAATTTTTCGTGAGGAGCGAGAACGACCCGTGTTGGTTGTGGTCGATCAGCGCCGCAACATGTTCTTTGGTAGTCAAACCTGTTGTAAATCTGTTCTGGCCAGCCATATCGCAGCGCTGATAAGTTGGTCCTCTCTGCAAAATGGCGACCGTGTCGGTGGGCTGGTCTTTAACGGCGGCGAACACCGGGAAGTGCGACCGCGACGCAGTCGGCGCTCGGTACTGGCTCTGCTCAACCACTTGTGTGAGTTCAATCACCAGTTGCCCAATGAAAGCGGCGACGAGGTATTTAACTTCGAGGACGTGCTGGTTGATTTGAGGCGTATCGCCAAGCCTGGTTGCGCCATTTTTATTATCAGCGACTTTACCGACGCGCTACAAGAATCAGCGATGGAGCACATTTACCAGCTGTCCCGACACATGGAAATTACCGCCATACATTGTTCCGACCCACTGGAGCGGGCGCTACCCAGGGCAGGAAGATACACGGTAACCAATGGCACGGAGCGCACCGACCTGCTAACCGGCAAAGCCGCCCTGGGAAGCAGCTTTAGCGATCGTTTCGACAATTTTCTCAGCGAGCTGCGCAGCTCCTACCGCAAACTGGGCATCCCGGTCATAGAAGCAAGTACAGATCAATCTCCCCTGCTTCTCCTGCAGTCCTATTATGCCAACGCAGGACGGGCCAGACGATGAACGGCACCGACCCATTGGCGCAACTGCGCGACATTCACACACCAGTGTCGGTGGACTGGTGGCCATTGGCGCCCGGCTGGTGGCTACTGTTACTGCTGACACTGGCATTGTTGATAGTCGCCTGTATGTGGGTACTGAGGCGTTATCGTGCCAATGCCTATCGGCGCGCTGCCCGGGCCGAGCTGGCGCAGTACTTCCATAACTGGCAACAAAATGGGGATGGCCTGGTCTACCTGCAATCAGCTAACAGCATTCTTAAACGCGCCGCTATGCTGCGCTACAGGGATTCAGCCGTGCAAGGCCTGAGTGGCACCGCGTGGTGCGAATTCCTGGACCGGCAATGGGTCGGGTCCCAGGACACAGGCTTCGGCAATAGCCCCTTTGTCTCAGCGCTTTACAGCGATGCGGCACTGCTCGCTGATATCAACACCCTGCACACCCTGGCCGACCTCTGGCTGCATGAGCATCAGGGGGAAAAGTGTTAGAGCTGGACTGGCCTTACGTTTTATTGCTGTTACCGCTGCCCTGGTTTGTATGGCGCTTTTACCCAGCCGCCAGCAGCGAGCAGGCCGCCTTGCGTGCGCCATTTTATGCTGCCTGGCAGGAACTACACGACAGTGCACAGGCCACGATCACCGGTTCCAAAAGAGTTGGCAGCGTGCTCTTGATATTGATCTGGCTGACCTTGCTGGCAGCCTTTTCCAGACCCACCTGGATTGGGGAGCCGATCAACCTGCCGGCGACCGGTCGCGACCTGCTCATAGCCGTCGATATCTCTGGCTCCATGCAAAAGGAAGATATGCGGATTGGACAGAACTATGTTCAACGCATCGAATCGGTAAAGCAGGTGGTGGGGGATTTTGTCGAACGTCGCAGAGGTGATCGGCTCGGCTTGATTCTGTTTGGAAGCAATGCCTATCTGCAAGCTCCATTAACCTTTGACACCGAAACCGTACGACGCTTTTTGCAGGAAGCTCAACTTGGTTTCGCCGGCCGGGAAACGGCCATTGGCGACGCCATAGGACTGGCAGTAAAACGGCTTAAAGACCGCCCCGCCGATAGCCGCGTGTTGATTATTCTCACCGACGGCGCCAACACCAGCGGTGTCATACAGCCGGTTGATGCCGCCAGACTGGCAGCGGAGTACCAGGTGCGCATTCACACCATCGGCGTCGGCGCCGAACAGATGGTGATGCCGGGTTTGTTCGGCACCAGTTTTGGCAGCCGCACCGTAAACCCGTCACAGGATCTGGACGAGGATACTTTGCGAGACATAGCCAAACTGACTGGCGGAAAATATTTTCGCGCCCGCGACCCGGCCGAACTGGACGATATCTATCGCCTGCTGGATTTAATTGAGCCCGTTGATCAGGATGCCGCCACTTTCAGGCCCAGAACAAGCTTGTTCCAATGGCCGCTGGCACTATCATTTTGTCTCAGCCTGATACTGGCCATTTCCAGAATGGGATCCCGTTGATGCAACTGATCGCCGACTTCCATTTTCTGAGACCGCTGTGGTTGTTAGGGCTGGCTGCCAGCGCCGCACTGCTACTGGTGCTGTGGAGGCAGCAGCGCGCGGGGCGGGGCTGGCAGGGTGTAATATCTGAGCAGTTGTTGCCACACCTGCTGGTGGGTAATACCCGGCAACACTTTAATCCGCTAATTACTATAGGTCTTGCCTGGCTGGCAGCATGCATTGCCCTGGCCGGCCCGAGCTGGGAAAAAGTGCCTCAACCCGTGCAACGCAGCGTCGATTCCATGGTGGTATTATACGACCTCAGCCTGTCCATGCTGGCTGAAGATGTAAGGCCATCACGGCTCATTCGCAGTCGGCAAAAAATTCTGGATTTACTGACCGCCCGCCTAGATGGCAACACTGCCCTGGTGGCCTACGCCGGTGACGCCCACATTGTCAGCCCGCTCACCGACGATGACCGAACCATCGCCAACCTGCTACCGGCACTACATCCGCAGATGATGCCCGTGCCGGGTAGCAAGCCGCAACTGGCCGTCGCCCTGGCCATTGAATTGCTTGAAAACGCCGGCATGTCACAGGGGCAAATTTTGCTGGTGACCGATAGTGTCACAGCACTACAAACCAGGCGGATTACTTCAGAGTTACGCAATACGCCCTATGGCCTCTCGGTTATTGGCGTGGGCACCAGCGACGGTGGCGCAATTCCCCAGCCAGACGGCCTGCTCAGGGACGCCAATGGCAACATCGTAGTGGCGTCACTGGACCGGGGGCCACTTAAAAAACTGGCGCATGATAATGGTGGTGTTTACAGCGACCTCTCACTGGACGACGCAGACCTGGAACAGGTGTTAAGCCCCAGCTTGTTACCCGCCGACACTACCAGCTTGCTCAGGAATCGCACTACCAACAGCTGGCTGGATATGGGTTTCTGGTTGATACCACTGCTTATACCGGTGGCTTTAGCCTGTTTTCGACAGGGCTGGCTATTGTGCCTGTTGGTGTTGCTGCCGTTGGGGCAGGAAGCCCAGGCACTGGAGTGGCAAGATCTCTGGCGCACCCGTGATCAACAGGCCGCGCAATTACTTGAGCAGGGCGAGCCAGCCGCCGCCGCTGAACGTTTCACCGATCCCGACTGGGCTGCTGCAGCCAACTACCGCGCTGGCAATTTCCCGGCCGCGCAGGCGCACTACCAGCAGCGTAATAATGCCGAAGCCTTGTACAACAGCGGCAACAGCCTGGCTCGCAGCGGCGACTATGCGGGCGCGATTGCCGCCTACGAAAGCGCTTTGCAACGACAACCCACTATGGAAGACGCGGCGTTTAACAAGCAATTGCTGGAGCAATTACAAGAACAACAAGAACAGGATCAACAGGACCAGCAAGAGAACCAACAGCAGGATCAGGAACAACAGCAACAATCCCAAAATTCGGATCAGCCACAGCAAGGTGAGCAATCTGAGCAAGCGGGCGAACCCGAACAGAGTGAAGAGGAGCAACAGGCTCAGCGTGACGCTGACCAGGCGGACCAGCAATCCCAGCCTGAAACACCTGAAGATACACAGCGAAAAGATCAACAGGAAGAGGAGAACAGGCTGGCCAACGAGGCATTGTTGCGCCGAATTCCCGATGATCCCTCTGGCCTGCTGCGCAGAAAATTTCAATACGAGAGCCAAATGAGAGCCCGTGAAAGGAGCACCACAAATGAAACGGTTTGGTAGCGCGCTGGCGCTGTTAATAGTGTGTCTATGGCCGAGCTTGGCAAGGGCCGAGTTGCTGGCCGAACTGGATCGAACCCATGCCAAGCTGGGAGACAGCCTGACATTGACACTGCGAGCGACTGACAAGGAAAATTTTCGCAGCCTTGACCTGAGCCAGCTGCAACGGGACTTCGTGATAGACAGCCGTCAGCGCAATACCAGTTTTTCCTACATTAATGGCAAAAGTGAACTGGTCACGGAACTGGTACTCACCCTGTTTGCGAGGCGCGCGGGCACGCTACAAATACCCCCTCTGCACCTGGACGGCAGTATAAGCAAAGCCATAACTGTGCAAATCAAACTACCTGAGATTGCAGGACAATCTGGCGAGGATATTTTTATTGAAGTTGATGTCGACAAGGACAGTGTTTACGTACAGGCGCAGCTGATATTTACTTTCCGGGTTTTCCGATCTGTACAGGTAGATGATTTACGTTTAACACCTCTGGACTTGCCCGGTGTTGTCATAGAAGAGCTGGGTAACCAGAACTTTCAACGCAGCATCAATGGCAAAACCTATCTGGTAACAGAGCTCAAGTACGCACTGTTTCCACAAAAGAGCGGTGCCTTGCAGATACCTGCGCTGACCTTCAGTGGCCTTCAGCGCTCCACGCGGCTGAGAAGAAATCGCGTCAGCTTACGTACCGAGGCTCTTGCAGTGCAGGTTAAACCCATACCCGCCAGCTACCCGGACGCCGCCTGGCTGCCAGCTCACAATATCAGCATTGAAGATAACTGGTCAGTCCCCCCAGAGCAGCTCAAGCTGGGTGACTCAGTGACTCGCACTATAACGATGACAGCGCTGGGCATTAGCGGTAATCAGCTTCCCTCCATCGACCTGACGCCCATTGACGGCCTCAAGGTGTACCAGGACCAGGCCAGGTCAGAGAGCCTCACCGATGAAAGCGGCGTCAAGGGACTGGGAATATCCAGTGCCGCCCTGTTATTTATCAGCGCCGGAGAGTTTCAACTACAGGCTGTGCGCATACCCTGGTGGGATACCGGCAGCGATCAGCTGCGTTATGCCGAACTGCCGGCGCAACATTTGTCTATCGCGCCGGCAGTACTCAGTGGCAACGCCGCAGCCCCCAATGAGGACCGGGCAACGGCGGAGCCTGCCACTACCACCGCCAAACCCATTGCACTGGTCTGGTTTTGGACCACCGTACTGTGCGCCTTTGGCTGGGCGGTGACCGCAATCCTCTACTGGCGCGGGCGCCCTCAGCCAACGCCAACCGGCACGCCTCGATCCAGTAATGAAAAGCAGTTGTTCACCCAACTACAGGCTGCCGCTGGTACCGACCAGCGGAGCTTGCGTGCCGCCCTGCTGGACTGGGGGCAAGTTCGTTTTGACAAACCCCACAAACAGTCTCTGGTAGATCTGTGCAGTGCTATTGATGATCCACCGGTAGCGGAACAAATAGCGCTGCTGGAACAATCCCGATTCGCCGCAAATGCAGCTGCCTGCGACGGCATAAAACTGCTGGCCGAACTAAAACGTTGGCGCCAACAGGCAGACAAGCGCGACCGCACCGCAAACCGGCAGGCTCTACCACCACTGTATGGCTAGCCTGCTTATGCCGACATGGCCTTGTTGACGACCTCGTAAACGTCTTTGGATAAGTCGGCAAGCCCGGCTATTTGTTCCAGCGCAGAGTACATCTGCTGCGACCTGGCGCCATAGCGCCGCCAGCGTGTCAGCGGGGTTAACAGACGAGATGCTATCTGTGGATTGAGCACATTGAGTTCAGTCACTACTTCCACTAAAAGTTGATAACCCGCGCCATCAGCGCGGTGAAAATTGACTGGATTGGCACTGCAAAAAGTTCCGATCAGGGAGCGCACCTTGTTGGGGTTGCGCAGCTGAAAAGCACTGTGTTGCATCAGCGCACGAACGCGCTCAAGGTTATTGGCTTGCGCGCATAGTGCCTGCACCACAAACCATTGATTCACTACCAGTGACTCGTGCTGCCAGTCCTCGTAAAAACAGTCCAGCGCGGTGTTTCTCTGTTCCTCATTGCCACAGTTAACGATGGCTGTCAGAGCGGCCTGGCGGTCAGTCATATTAGTGGCGTTGGCAAACTGTTGCTGCGCCAATTCAAGACCGCTTGCCGAGGCCAATGCCAGGTAGTGCAAGGCCATGTTACGCAGGCTGCGATCGCCCATTTGTGCCGCGCTGGGTGCATAGGTCTGCTCGCTGGACAGTGCATGGTAACGATCCAGCAACAGCTGGTTCAATTCAGAGCCAATAGCCAGCCGCACTCTTTCCCGACCCAGGTGAATGGCCTCCACGTCCACCTGCTCGGCCAGGTCGGCGAGATAGTTCTCGCCTGGCATGCGCAGCATTTCTGTGACCATGGCAGGGTCCAGGCTGTCGTCTTGCAAGAGCCGTGAGAAGGCTTCTATCAACAGCGGATCTACCGTTGCAACATGATCCTGTGCCGCTTCTATTGAGGCAATAGCCAACTGTTGGCCGGCGTCCCAGCGACAAAAACCATCTTCATCGCGAGCCATCAAGAATGCCAGTTGCTCCCTGCTGTAAGGGAAGTTTAGTTTGACCGGGGCAGAGAATCCTCGCAGCAATGACGGCACTGGCCGCTCCGGTAAACCTGTGAAGCTGAATGATTGCTTCTCCTCTGTCAGCTCCAATACCAGCGATGTATTATCGGGCCGCTCCACGTCCAGTGCCACACCCTGTTGTTGCAGGCGCAAGGCGCCAGCATCACCCAGCAAGCCAATCTTCACAGGTATCACCAATGGCAGCTTTTTAGCCTGGCCTGATGCGGCCGAACAGGATTGACGCAGATGCAATGTATAGGTGCCGGTATTGGCTTCCCATTCATCACTAACGTCCACTTGCGGCGTTCCCGCCTGGCTATACCAGCGCCGAAACTGTGCCAGGTCGCGACCGCTGGCATCTTCCATGGCGCTGACAAAATCATCACAGGTTACCGCCTGGCCATCGTGCCGCTCAAAATAGAGATCAGATCCTTTACGAAAGGCCTGTGGGCCCAGCAGCGTGTGTATCATGCGTACCACTTCGGCACCTTTTTCATAAATGGTTACCGTATAGAAATTTGATATTTCTATAAACGAATCGGGGCGCACGGGGTGGGACATGGGACCGGCATCTTCCGCAAACTGGACATTGCGTAACATCGCTACATCTTCGATGCGTTTAACCGTGCGAGAGCCCATATCCGAAGAAAACTCCGAGTCTCGAAAAACCGTAAAACCCTCTTTGAGGCTCAGCTGAAACCAGTCCCGGCAGGTCACCCGATTACCCGACCAGTTGTGAAAATACTCGTGCGCAACTACCGCTTCCACGCGTTGAAATGCCATGTCAGTAGTGGTATCAGGATGCGCCAGCACGCAGGAGGTATTAAAAATATTGAGACTCTTGTTCTCCATGGCACCCATATTGAAATCATCAACAGCGACGATATTAAAGATATCCAGATCGTATTCCCGGCCGAATACCTGCTCATCCCAGCGCATTGAATTTTGCAGCGACAACATGGCGTGGTCGCACTTGCTCACATCCTTGGCTTCAACATATATTTTCAAGCTGACATCGCGCCCGCCGGCGGTTCGAAAGCTGTCCTCCACACATGCCAGCTCTCCGGCTACCAGCGCAAACAGGTAGCAAGGCTTGGGGAAGGGGTCTTCCCATATTGTCCAGTGCCGGGCCCCGCTGCTGCCCTGCTCAATCAAATTGCCGTTGCTTAGCAACACCGGGTAGCGCGCCTGATCAGCCTCCAGCCTGACCGTGAATACTGACATAACATCGGGACGATCCAGGTAGTAGGTTATCTTGCGAAAACCCTCAGCCTCACACTGCGTGCAAAACATGGTGCGGGATTTATAAAGCCCTTCCAGGGACGAATTATCCTGCGGCTTGAGCCGCGTTAAACAGCGCAGTTCAAACTTTTCCGGGCAATTGTCAATGACCAGGCTTTCTGCCGACAATTGATAGTCGCCAGCTGACAACGGCTTGCCGTCTATCTCCAGTTCCAGCAGTTCCAGTTTTTGTCCATGTAGCTGCAGGGCCGCTTGCTCAGTGGCCAAGGGGTTGCGCCTGATCTGTAGCCGGGATTGCACCAGCGCATAGTCTTCCTGCAGATCGAAATCCAACCAGGTTTTCTCTATCAGGTAGGCCGGGGGCTGGTAGTCTTTCAGGTAAATTGTATGAGGCTGTGCATCACGCATTACTTGTACTCTTGTCTGTGGTTCGTGGTCTGGCTACTGTAGGGACAGGGAGAGATGGTAGCCGCCGTACTTGCGCATGTTAATGACGCCATTATCGAAAATGAGGTACTGCCCTTTAATACCTCTTAACTTGCCGCGCAACTCCGGCGTTTTATCCAGGTTGTGCGAAACAACTTTGAGCGGATATTCCTCTACCGGGTAATTAATATCCACGGCTGGCTCGGTAGTCGATTGAATGGCCTGCAGGCCAAAACGATCCTGCAGCAAGGTAAGTTCCCCGGCGGTAACCTCGTACAGACGGTCGCGCTCAGCGGCCAGGTCCAGTGCTTCAACACCGCCTTTGAGCATGGCGCGCCAGTTGGTACGGTCAGCGACATGTGACTTGAAGGCGGTTTCAACCAGGCCGGATTGCAGCCTGGTTGAAACCCTGAATATAGGCATGGCCTGCACGGCGCCCTGGTCCATCCAGCGGGTGGGAACCTGGCTACCGCGGGTAATACCCACTTTCACCCCGGAGGTGTTAGCCAGGTAGACAACGTGCTCTACCATGCAGTGCTCTTCGCCCCACTGGGGCTCCCGGCAAGTGCCCTGGTCGTAGTGACATTTTTCCGGGCTCACAATGCAACTATCGCACTGGGCCAGGCGGGTAAAACAGGGGTAACAATAGCCCTGGCTAAAACTCTTGCGGATCTTTCGATCACAGTGGATACAGTGAATATCTCCCTCGTGTCGGAGCAGCAAATCGGCGCCGACAAGCTCGTTCATAGCGACCCGAGTGTCTCCCAGCGGCAGTCTGTATTGCACGACGTCTTGCAGGCTGGTCTCCATTTTTCGCGCCGTGCCCGATGCCAACGCACTACTCATCACTCTCACCTTGCCACTTGATAGTTTCAGGTTTGTCTTTTTTGCCCGCATCGATAAAACCAACCCGCTGTTGCTGCGGCACATGCAGTTCATCGTAGGCTATTATCGCCTGCATACAGTGCTCTTTCTGAGCCACTGTCATGATGGCGCCGTCTGGCCATTTGCCAATTTCAAGCGCGCGTTTAAAGCTGGCATATACCTGCGGGGTCACCTGTTCGAGTAATTCCTGGTAGTCCATGTCAGCTGTTACCCTGTAGTTTAACAATGCTTTGATAGAGGCCAGCCGTGGCGCCACCGAAACAGCCCAGCACCAGCCCGCCCAGGTGTGCCGCGTTGGCAACTGTGCCAAAGCCCAGTGCTTCGGTGGATCCAAGCATGGCGAACACCAGCCAGCCCAGCATGAATATCAGGATACCCCTGGGAATCAGCAAACCTCCCTGCGGCCAGATCAAATTATATATCCAGCAAAAGCCCAGCAGCGCGTAAACCACACCCGACATGCCGCCGAACAAGGAGGGACCACTATCCCAATACTGGGCGAAGTTGGAACCAATACCACACAGCAACACCAGCACCAATAACAACAGGGAACCCAGGCGCTGCTCAACCAGGCCGCCCAACTCCCACATCCACAGGCTGTTAAAAGTAATGTGTAACCAGCCAAAGTGTAGAAAGATGGGGGTTAACAAACGCCAGTACTGCCCCTGCGTATCAATGAAGCGTATCTGGTCACCGGCAATTTGAAAATCTGTAAACGTAAACAGGCTCACCCAGGTAAATGGCGCCAGATAGAACAACAGAAAGCCCAACAGGCTACAGGCAATAAGTCCCACGGTGGCGGGGACCGTACGCAGGATCTCGGCGGGGCTGGAAAAATGGTGTGGCACGGTTATTTAATCGGCTTTTTAATCGACAAGCGCTTCGCTCCAGCGCAGCTTGTCACGGCAACTGGCATAAAAGCTATGTCCGTTCGGATGAATCAGCACCATCGTGTGCGGCTTTTTGTAGATGTGCACCGAATCTCCCGGGCGCGCGGTCATATTGACCTGGCCATCGCAGGTAACCGGTGGATGAATGCTATTGCTGGCGGCAATATCGATGCGAATTTTGCTGTTGCCATCAACCACCAGGGGCCGGCTGCTCAGTGTTTGGGGAAACATGGGCACCAGCACTACCGCATCCAGCGCGGGGTGCATAATGGGGCCGCCGCCGGACAGAGAATAGGCCGTAGAACCCGTTGGAGTAGCCACGATCAAGCCGTCAGCCCGCTGGCGATACACAAAGATATCATCCACATACAGGTCAAATTCGATCATTTGCGCGGAGGTGCCAGAGTTGACCACAATATCGTTGAGGGCGTCGGCGCGACCTACGGTCTCACCATTCCTGGCGACCACCACGTCCAGCAAAAATCGATGCTCGCGATCGTATTGCCCATCGAGCACCTCGGCTACCTTGACCTCAATCTCATCCGGCGAAACATCCGTGAGAAAACCCAATCGACCGCGGTTCACCCCGAGTACGGGCGTGTCGTATTTGGCAAGCGTACGAGCGGCGCTAAGCATACTGCCATCACCACCCACGACGATAACCAGGTCGCAGCACTCGCCGATTTCATCGCGGCTGGCCTCACGCACATCGCGTTGATCCAGCAATGTTGCCAGCCTGGGTTCGACCGTCACCTCCAGCTTGCGCTCATGCAACAGCTTGAGCAGACGCTGCACGGTTTCAATTGAACTCTGGTGTTGACCGCGACCAATCAGGCCTATTTTTGTAAAAGTTTCTGGCATGGCGGCATTATACCCTCAGACGACGCCCAGAGTGCGAGTATGGTGCCGCTGGCCAGCGAGCTGATAAATACTGTATCTTTCTAATCTTACGACAGGGAGCAACAATGAACGACTGGAATGCCGGTTACGTTGCCGATGTGGGTTATACCTACGGCTACTACGACGAAATGAATCCGCAGCGGGTGCCACTGGCATTCCTGAAAGCGGGCCTGGTTTACCCGCAAATCAACACAGCCTGCGAGCTGGGCTTTGGGCAGGGCTTTGGAATTAATCTACTCGCCGCCAGTTCAGATATTGAGTGGTATGGCACGGACTTTAATCCAGCGCAGGCCTCCTACGCCCGGGAACTGGCTGGCATTTCCGGTGCGAATGCGCACATAAGCGATCAATCCTTCGAGGAGTTTTGCCAGCGCGAGGATTTGCCTGACTTTGATTTCATTGCGCTACACGGTGTGTGGAGCTGGATTTCCGATGCCAACCGCACCATTATCGTGGATTTTCTGCGTCGCAAGCTGAAGCTGGGCGGTATTCTCTATATCAGCTACAACACCCTGCCCGGCTGGTCCTCGTTTATACCCCTGCGCAATCTTATGATGGAACACTACCGCCGCCTGGAGGCGCAGGGCAAAGGCACCAACGAACGTGTCAAAGGAGCCATGGAGTTTGCCCAACAACTGTTGGCGACAGATCCCGTGCACGCCAAGACCCACCCCCTGATCGCCGAACGCATGAAAAAACTGGCCGGGCAGAACCCCAATTATCTCGCTCACGAGTATTTCAACGAAGATTGGCATCCCATGGATTTCAATGCCATGGAGAAATGGTTGGCGCCGGCCAAGCTCAGCTTTGCATGCTCCGCCTCCTATCTGGAACACATTGACGCACTGCGCCACAGTCCCGAGCAGATTGCCCTGTTAAAGGAGATTCCAGACCAGGGTGTGCGGGAGGCGACCCGGGATATCATGGTGAATCAGCAATTTCGACGGGATTACTGGGTCAGGGGCGCCCGCTCGCTTACGCCTCTGGAACAGGCCGAACGGCTGCGCGACCAGCATGTTCAACTGATTCGTCCACCGCAAGATGTAGCCTACAAGGTCAAGTCACCACTGGGTGAAGCCAATCTCAGTGAGCAGGTATATCGACCTATCGTGGAGGCCCTGGCTGATTACCAGTCGGTGAACATGGCTGAGCTGGAGCAGCGGGTGAAAAGCTCCAGCGTAAACATCGGGCAGTTGTTCGAAGCCATTATTGTGCTGATCGGGGACAGCGTGGTGGCACCGGTACAGGCAGCTTCAGCCATGGCGCAATCCATGCAGTCCAGCCAGAACATCAACGATCACCTGCTGGACCTGGCCAGAAGCCGTAGCGATACTGCCCATATAAGCAGCCTTGCCACTGGCGGTGGCGTGGCCTGTAATCGTTTTGAGCGGCTGTTCCTGCTGGCCAGGCAAGAAGGTAAGAAAAAACCCGCCCAGTGGGCTAAATTTGCCTGGCAAACCATGTCGTCACAGGGGCAATTAATGATTCACGAGGGCAAAACCCTGACTACGCCAGAGGAAAACCAGGCCGCACTGCTGGCCGCGGCCGAGAAATTTGCCGAGCAGCGCCTGGCGCTATTGATTGCTTTGCAGGTCGTGGCCAAGTAACCAAAACCAGGTCGTGCAGGCCCGCAGAAACTGGATGCTGTCAGGCTGTCAGCTGGCGTGGATTCCAGTTATCATTAGCGCTTAGTTCGGCTGCATACAATTGTAATGATCAAACCGCACCTGCTCAGCTTACTACTCGGCTTGGCTCTGATTACTGCTCAGGGCTTGTTGCTGCTGCATC
>SMVA01196150.1_pt1 | contig 57721 bp, 57 predicted proteins | sample 2456451 | NCBI WGS metagenome assembly SMVA01 (sample SAMN11095933, study PRJNA526329) | marine sediment metagenome | biome: Marine sediment; feature: Surficial sediment; material: Deep marine sediment; isolation source: Hadal surficial sediment | place: Pacific Ocean | collected 2014-05 | depth...
GTCAATGACGCAGATCTGGAGACCCTCAACGCTCATGTCGAGGAATTGCACATGAATTATCTTGCAGCCGCTCGAAATGCCTAAGCGTCCAGAACCGGCGCGGATCGTGGCGTGCCCAACCTGCCGCAAACCGGTGTCCTGGTCGCCGACCAACCGTCACCGTCCGTTCTGCTCCGAGCGCTGTCAATTGATCGACTTCGGCGGTTGGGTGAACGAATCCAACCGAATCGCGGGCGACGACCACGATGACCTGGTGTCCGAGGACCTCGGAGAACCGAACTAGGTCCGGTATTCGGCGTTGATCCGCACGTACTCGTAGGAGAGATCGGTGGTCCAGATCGTCTCCGAGGCGGTGCCTCGGCCCAGATCGATGCGCACCTGGAACTCCGGCGCCGACATGACCGCTGCGCCGGCGGCGTCGGTGTAGTCGGGCACCATCACTCCCGCGGCGGCAACCCTCAGGTCATCGAGCCAGAGGCTGACCTTGTCCGGATCCAAACCCGTCACCCGGGCGCGGCCGATCGCCATACAGAAGCGACCCCAATTCGGATCACCCGCGAACAGGGCGGTCTTGACCAGGGGCGAGCCGGCAATCGTAAAGGCAACCTCGAGGCATTCATCCGCCGAGGCTCCGCCCTGCACCGTGATCGTGACGAATTTCGTGGCGCCCTCGCCATCCCGAACAATCGCCTGAGCGAGTTCTGCGGCAACGCCGGTGATGGTCCGTGCAAGCAGTTCGAAGCGCGGATCTTCGGAACTGGTAATGGCCGGCATGTCACTGGCGCCCGTGGCAATCAGCGTAAAGGCGTCATTGGTCGAGGTATCACCATCGACGGTGATGAGTGAAAAACTCGCCCGGTTGGCGCAGGCAATTAAATCGTCTAGAGGGCCTGGCGCAACGCGCGCGTCCGTGGCCACGAATGCGAGCATTGTCGCCATGTCGGGGCGAATCATTCCTGCCCCTTTGGCGATCCCCGTCACCGCGACCACCCGATGATCGAGTTCCACGGACCGACTCACGGCTTTCGGCATCGTATCGGTGGTCATGATGGCCCGAGCGGCGTCCAACCAGGCGTCCGGCGCAAGCCCACCGACAAGACCGCGCACGCAATCCCGCAGTGCATCGACCGGTAGCCGCTCTCCGATTACCCCCGTGGAGAACGGCAGAACGTTCGCGACGTCGATATCCAACGCGTCTGCGACCGCCTGGCAGCAGGCGATAGCGTCCCTGAGACCTTGGGTTCCCGTTGCCGCATTGGCGTTGCCGCTGTTGATCAGCAATGCCCGGGTGGGCGCTTCTGCGCGGTGTCGCTGAGCCAGCCGCACAGGCGCCGCTTTGAAGGCGTTCTGCGTGAACACCGCCGCGGCGACGGATCCCTCCGCCAGTTGGATCAACACGAGGTCGTCACGATCGCCGGTCTTGATACCAGCGCAACCCGTTGCGAGGGTAACGCCGTCGATGACCTTCAGTTCGGTGGGTGGGTCAAGATTGACCGCCATTCAGGCCGCGCGCCCGTGGCAATGCTTGTACTTCTTGCCCGATCCACAGGGGCAGCTTTCGTTGCGCCCTACCTTGCGCTCCCGACGAACGAAAGTCCCGGGCTTGGCAGCGTCCGGTCCGGATCCAGGAGCCTGAGGATCAGGACTGCCGTTGAGCGTCGCAGCCTGCTGGTGCTGAAACTGCATGCGCCTCACCGCCTCCTCCCGGCGCCGGCGTTCCAACGCTTCCACCGAGTCCTGGCGCTCGATCTCCACCCGGGACAACAGCCGCACCACGTCGCGCTTGATGACGAACAGCAGTTCCTGGAACAGTTCGAACGACTCTCGTTTGTACTCCTGCTTCGGCTGCTTCTGTGCATACGCCCGCAGATGGATCCCCTGGCGCAGATGGTCCATGGTCGACAGATGTTCCTTCCAGCGTTGATCGAGGATCTGCAGCATCACCTGCTTCTCCACGACCCGCATGTCGACGCCCTGGGCCGTCCAGGCCGCTTCCTTTGCTGCGTACTCCTCGGCGATCTGCACGTGGATCTTCTCGCGCAGCGTTTCTTCGTGCAGCTCGTCATCCGAATCCAGCCATTCGCGCAGGGGCTGCTTCGAGCTGAACTCGGTCAGCAGGGTCTGCTCCAGACCCTCGATGTCCCACTGCTCTTCAATGCTCTGGGGCGGGAGGTACTCCGTCACCACGTCATCGACGACTTCTTCGCGCAGGCCCGTGATCATGTCGGAGATATCGTCCACGCTCATTAGCTCATTGCGCTGCTGATAGATCACCTGCCGCTGGTCGTTGGAAACGTCGTCGTACTCCAGCAGATTCTTGCGAATGTCGAAGTTGTGTCCTTCAACTTTGCGTTGCGCCTTCTCGATCGCGTTCGTCACCATACGGTGCTCGATCGCTTCGCCGTGCTCGAGCCCAAGCGACTGCATGATTCCACGCACCCGGTCGGAGGCGAAGATACGCATCAGGTTGTCTTCCATGCACAGATAGAAGCGCGAAGAACCCGGGTCGCCCTGGCGCCCGGAACGGCCCCGCAGCTGGTTGTCGATGCGCCGCGACTCATGTCGCTCGGTGCCGATGATATGCAGCCCGCCCGCGTCGATGACCTGGGCATGTCGCTCTCGCCAACTGCTTTTGATCGCGTCTACTACGGCGTCGGCTGGCGCATCGAGTTTCGCGATCTCCGCCTCCCAGCTGCCGCCGAGCACGATGTCCGTACCGCGACCGGCCATGTTGGTCGCAATAGTCACCGTTCCCGGCCGCCCCGCCTCGGCAACGATGTCGGCCTCTCGTTCGTGCTGCTTGGCGTTCAGCACGCTGTGTCCGATCTTGCGGCGGTCCAACTCGTCCGAGATGCGTTCCGAAGAATCAATCGACGCCGTACCGACCAGCACGGGCTGGCCGCGTTCGATGCATTGGTTGATGTCCTCGACGATCGCGTCGTATTTCTCCGCGATGGTCAGATAGACGAGGTCGTTGGCATCGTCCCGAACCATCGGTTGGTGAGTTGGGATGACCACCACATCGAGTCCGTAGATCTGATGAAACTCGAACGCTTCCGTATCTGCCGTGCCGGTCATGCCGGCGAGCTTGTCGTACATGCGGAAGTAATTCTGAAACGTGGTCGACGCCAGCGTCTGGGTTTCGTTCTGGATCGCCACCCCTTCCTTTGCCTCAACGGCCTGGTGCAGACCCTCCGACCAACGACGCCCGGGCATACCACGCCCGGTGTGCTCATCTACGATCACCACTTCGCCGTTCTGAAGCATGTAGTCGACGTCGCGCTTGTACAGGTTGTGCGCGCGCAACGCGGCGTGAATATGATGCAACAAGCCGAGGTTCACGGGTGAATACAGGCTTTCTCCTTCCTCGAGAAGACCCTGGCGGGCCAACTCCTCCTCGACAAAGGTGTGACCGCCTTCAGTGAGTTCAATCTGCCGGTTCTTCTCGTCGACGATGAAATCGCCTTCCTCGATGATCCCCTCCGCATCTGTCTCGATACCGACCTGGGCCTTGAGTTTCGGTGCCAGTTTGTTGATCTTCTGATAGAGGTCCGTACTTTCCTCGGCCGGCCCCGAAATGATGAGCGGCGTGCGTGCCTCGTCGATCAGAATCGAATCGACCTCGTCCACGATCGCGCAGTGCAAACCGCGTTGGAATTTGTCACGCAGGGTGAATGCCATGTTGTCGCGCAGGTAGTCGAACCCGAACTCATTGTTGGTTCCGTGGGTAATGTCGGCCGCATACGCTGCGCGTTTGGTTTCCGGATCCTGCCCGGATTGAATGACGCCAACCTCGATGGCCAGCGCTTTGTAGATCGGTCCCATCCAGTCCGCGTCGCGACGGGCGAGATAGTCGTTGACCGTCACGATGTGTACGCCTTTGCCGGCCAGCGCGTTCAGGTAAACCGCCAGCGTGGCCACGAGGGTCTTGCCTTCGCCGGTGCGCATCTCTGCGATGCGCCCTTCATGCAGGGTGATTCCGCCGATCAACTGGACGTCGAAGTGCCGCTCGCCGCGGGTCCGATTCGATGCCTCCCGAACCACCGCAAATGCCTCAGGCAGCAGCGCATCAAGCGACTCCCCCTGGGTATGTCGTTCCTTGAACTCAGCGGTCTTGGCAGCCAGTTCCGTGTCGCTCAACGCGGCGACAGACTCCTCGAGCGCATTGATACGCGCAACGATGACGCCCATCCGCTTGAGTTCGCGGCTGTTCTTCGTGCCGAAGATTTTCTTGAGTATTCCGCCGGACATACGTTGGCTGCGCCTAAACGTGAAATTTTACCGCGTTTGCTGAGGCGATTGGACGAAATTCGAGGAGGAACGTTCCGCAGAGACCAAGTCAGGGGGCCCGGCTCTACCAGGGGATCTCCTAACTTGGTCTAGGTGGCGCGACGCCGTGCGACGTATCGTGCCGGATCGACCTGCCGACCGTCCTTGAGCACCTCGAAGTGAACATGCGGTCCGGTCGACCGGCCGCTACTGCCCATACGGCCGATGATCTGTCCCTTCTTGACCACGTCTCCCGCAAAGACCACCAGCTGTTCGTGATGACCATAGCGGGTCACGTAACCGCCGCCATGATTGATCTCGACCATTTCTCCATAGCCGTTCCGTTCCCCGGCAAAGACCACGACCCCGGCGGCAACCGCCACCACGTCGGATCCGTGTTTGCCGGCAAAATCGACGCCTGCATGCCACGCCATCCGCCCGGATATTGGATCGACCCGGCGGCCGAAGGACGATGACATCCAGCCCTTCGAGATCGGCCGACCGGCGGGCGCTACATCCTGGTGAAACTTACGATTCGTCAGCAGCGATTCAAGCACCCCGAGTTGATCTGCGCGGGTCTTCAACTGATCAGACAACTCTCCCACTGCGAGATCGAAGTCTGCAATCACAAGATTGCCCTCGATCAGCGAGGTCTCCGGTCCACCCAGGGCGGGGGACCGATGGAATCTGAACTCGTCAGAATCCAGCTTGGCGACCTCGGTCAGCCGCTCTCCCAGGGCCTCCATACGCAAAAGCCGCGCCTGCATGGTTGCAAGGCGCCGGCCAACCGCGTCCATTTCAATGCGCGATTGCGCCCGAATCCGCTCGACGTCGGTCTGCTGTGTCGACAGGCGGTCCCGCCATGCGGCGATGACCTGTTCGTCGAGCAGGTCCTGGTCGAAATAGCGTGCCAACAGATACGCATCGCCAAGCAGGCCGGCGAGAACCACCGCCGCTATCGTTGCGAGTACGCCGCCGGAAATCCCCTGCGAGCGTGCTCGACCTCGTTTTTCCCTGAAGAGTATGATCTGCATTGTTCTTCTTCACCGCACGATCAACGACCGGCCCAGCTCGTGAGTACCAGAACGCCCACAAGACCTTCCAGAAGTTCTTCCAGTAAAACCGTCAATCACGTGCTTTCGACTCAAAGCCGTCGGCCATCGCCTCTGACACGCCTCCTCCAGCGCTCGATGAGCCGGGACGCATGGAGCGCCCAGCTTCGGGCCCTGCTTCCCCGAGAAATGGGTGCCCAATGTCAGGTCGCCAACGTACGCGATCACATCCTTTCTGTCCATATCAACAACGCCGCCTGGGCAACGCGATTCCGGCTTCTGCTACCGGACCTCCTGCCGAGGCTCAATCAACTCGCCGACTTCGCGGCGGTCACGGAGATCCGCCTCAAGGTCGAGCCATTCGGCCAGCAGTCCGTCGGTTCACAAGCGATGCGGGACGGGGTTCACACAAGAAGCCCCAATCCTCCACATCGAAAAACCCTGACCGATCTTGCCGGCACACTGCAGTATGACCAGTTGCGCGAGGCGATTCTGAGACTTGCTAGCCATGCGGACCTGCCAACCACGACACACGATTCGAGCCACGGCGATCCTGCAGTCAGTCGGCCTGCCGGCGAAGAAACGCTGGAATGTCCAGATAGTTGAGATCGGGAGCTTCCGCACTGCCCCCAGCCCGCTCCCGCTGGAGCGCCGATTGCTGCCGTAGCACCGTCGGCCGATCCAGGTCCCGGTAGTTCACGTCGCCATCCAGCGTCGTGGTGATCGTCGTGTTGTCGACGATCACGTTGGGCCGTCCGATCCCGCCCAGTCCGGTTGCTACCACCGTAACCCGTAGTTCGTCGCCGAGCTCCGGGTCAATCACCGTACCCAACACCACGGTCGCATGTTCAGAGGCAAACTCGTCGACAATATCACCAACGTCCGAAAACTCGCCAATGCTCAGATCCGGCCCGGCGGTTACATTGACGAGGATCCCGCGCGCACCGTGCAGGTCGATGTCCTCCAGCAGCGGACTGCGGATCGCACTTTCCGCGGCATCACGTGCACGATTCTCGCCAGTGGCACGACCGGTACCCATCATGGCCATGCCCATCTCCGACATCACCGTACGCACATCGGCGAAGTCGACGTTGATCATGCCCGGACGGATAATCAGATCCGCAATGCCCTGAACTGCACCCAGCAGCACGTCGTTTGCGGCGCTGAACGCATCGAGCATACTGGTCCGCTCGCCAAGCACCGCCAGCAACTTTTCGTTCGGAATGGTGATCAACGAATCGACGTGTCTGGACAACTCTTCGATGCCGGCTTCCGCCACCTCCATCCGTTTCTCGAAGCGGAATGGCTTCGTCACCACCGCTACGGTGAGGATGTCACACTCGCGGGCGATTTCCGCAATGACGGGGGCCGCACCCGTTCCGGTACCACCCCCCATTCCCGCAGTGATGAACACCATATCGGCGCCCGCGAGGACCTCCGAAATCCGGTCGCGGTCCTCCAACGCCGCCTGCCGTCCGATCTCCGGATTCGAACCCGCGCCGAGCCCTTTGGTAATCGAGCTACCAATCTGCAAGGTCGTTTGGGCATCGAGACTCTTCAGCGCCTGGGCATCCGTATTGGTGGTGATGAAATCCACCCCCTCCACTTCTCTGCGCACCATGTGCTGCACCGCATTACCACCGCCCCCGCCGACACCAATGACCTTGATTACGGCGTTCTGGGGCGCACTGTCTACCAGTTCAAACATAACTTGGCTCCTTCTCTCCTGATCCGTAGTACGCATCGAAACCAACCGGCGCATTCACGCTCGGCGGTCGCAATCTTCAGAAATTCTCGGCAATCCATCGTCGTAGTCTCCTCATCAATCCCGTTCCGCCCCTCCCGCCCGGCCCCGCGTCCTCTTCCTGTTGCCGGGCGTACAGAAGCAGGCCGACGCCGGTCGCGTAGATCGGGTTGCGGACGATGTCTTTAAGTCCGGTTATGTGACGCGGCATGCCGATGCTCACCGGCATGTGAAATATTTCTTCGGCGAGTTCAACCACGCCTTCCATCTTTGACGAGCCGCCGGTCAACACGATGCCCGCCGCGATGAGATCCTCGAATCCGCTGCGCCGAAGCTCTGCCTGAACCAGTGTGAACAGCTCGTCATAACGCGGCTCCACGACTTCCGCCAGGGCCTGACGGGACAGGTCACGCGACGGCTTGTCGCCCACACCCGGCACCTTGATCGTCTCGTCGGCCCGCGCCAGCTGAGTGAGCGCGCAGGCATATTTTATCTTGATCTCTTCAGCGTTCTGAGTCGGCGTTCTGAGCGCCATAGCGATATCGTTGGTTATCTGATCGCCCGCGATCGGAATGACCGCCGTGTGTCGAATCGCGCCCTCAGTGAACACCGCGATGTCGGTTGTGCCACCGCCGATATCCACCAGACAAACACCCAGCTCACGCTCATCGTCCGTGAGCACGGCGTAGCTCGACGCCAACTGTTCGAGAATGACATCCTTGACCTCGAGGCCACAGCGCTCTATGCATTTCTCGATGTTTTGCGCGGCATTCACTGCGCACGTCACGAGATGTACTTTGGCTTCGAGACGAACGCCCGACATGCCAAGGGGCTCTTTGACGCCTTCCTGCTCGTCGATGACGTATTCCTGAGGAAGGATATGAAGAATCTTCTGATCGGCTGGAATCGCAACGGCCTGGGCCGCATCGATGACCCGGTCGACATCCTGCGGGTAAACTTCGCGATCCCTGATCGCCACGATGCCGTGGGAGTTCAAGCTGCGTATGTGACTGCCAGCGATTCCCGCATAGACCGCATCGATGTCGCAGCCCGACATCAGCTCCGCCTCCTCGATCGCCCGTTGAATCGACTGCACTGTTGATTCGATGTTCACTACCACGCCTTTCTTCAAGCCATGCGAAACATGCGAACCAATACCAATGATTTCCACATCGCCCGAAGGAGTCAGTTCACAGACGATCGCGGCGACCTTACTGGTACCAATATCGAGTCCCACAATCCGGGTACTACCGTTGTCTGATGCCATCAGTCCCTCACCTTCAGTGTGCTCTGGCCAGCGCGAGCTGTGCCTGGTTGGCGTCGCGCCACCGTACTGCGACACCGTTCATGTACCTGGCGTCGACCCACTCGACCTCCTCCGCCCGATCCGCCAGCACGTCCCGACGCACCGCCAAAAACCGATTCAGCCGAGGCGCGAGGTCTTCGCGACCCAGCGCAACCCGAAATCCATCGTCCAGTTCGACGTGCCACTCTCCCGAAGGACTCTGTTCGAGTAACGCGATGGAGGTCCCCGATGAACCAAGCACCCCATGCAACAGCTGGAAAATCTGCATCGCCCGCGGCCCGTCGCCTTGACCCGCCCGCAACATCGGAAAATCAACGTCCAACTCGACATCGGGAAAAACTTCACCCGCACTGTTGAGCGCGCCGTGTTCGCCCCAGCGCGCCACGAATGTTTCCTTGACCAGACGTACCACTAATTCGTCGGGCCATTCGCGCCGTACGGTGACCAGCCGCGGCCAGGCGAGCTGTCGCATGGTTGCGACGACCTCGTCGAGATCCAACGTCAACATGCCTTGGCCAACCAGGCTGTCGATCGCACCTCTGACCTGTTCCCGCTCGACGGCGTTGAGTTCCGCTTCTACCCGAACCACCTTGACGGGTCGATTCATCGCAAACAGCACCGCCGTCGTCGCCAGCAGCACGGCGGCGAGCAACATCGACCCGAGCAATCGGATCAATCGCGGGGGTGGCTGAGAGCTAACCCTCGTTGGCATCTTGCAGCCTCGTCGAAAGTTCACTCACGTTCCCCGCTCCCTGGACCAGCAATACGTCATCGTCTAACACCACTTCGGTCAGTATTTCGAACGCCTCGGCCGGATCGCTCGCATACACCGGATTAACCCGGCCGCGCTCCCGGATGCCTTGCGCCAGGGCGTGCCCGTCGGCGCCGGCAATGGGCGCTTCTCCCGCCGCGTACACTTCCAACAGCACCAGCCGATCCACCATCGACAATACCTTCACGAACTCGTCGTAGAGATCCTGGGTGCGGCTGTAACGATGCGGCTGATAGGCCATGACGAGGCGGCGCTGCGGCCACACCTTGCGGGCGGTCTCGATCACCGCCAGTATCTCGGTCGGGTGGTGTCCGTAGTCGTCCACCATGTGGACCACCTTGGCGCCCAGGTGAACCTCTTCGGTCACTTCGAATCGCCGATCGACCCCCGCGAACTCCTGCAGTCCGGTATAGATGGCCGCATCGGAAATCTGCTCCTCGGTCGCCACCGCAACAGCCGCCAGGGCATTGCGTACGTTGTGCAATCCGGGCATCGCACTGCTGACGCGCAGCGGCTCCACGCCACCGGGACGTTCCACCGTGAATCCCCAGTTGCGTCCGCGATCGTCCAGCTCCACGGCACGAAAATCGGCATCGTCCGAAAATCCATAGGTCAACATGGGACGAGCAATCCGGGGCAGGATCGCACGCACCTCAGGATCATCGATGCACAGCACCGCCGCACCGTAGAACGGCAGGCGATGCACGAACTCGACGAAGCTCTCCTTGAGGCGATTGAAGTCGCCACCGTAGGCGGATAGATGATCCTTATCGATGTTGGTAATTACGGCGAGCATCGGCTGCAGACGCAGAAACGAGCCGTCACTCTCATCGGCTTCGGCGATCAGATAGCGGCTCTGGCCGAGCCGCGCGTTACTGCCTGTACTGTTCAACAACCCACCCACCACAAAGGTCGGATCGAGTTCCGCGGCCTGAAATATCGACGTGATGAGGCTCGTGGTGGTGGTCTTGCCGTGGGTGCCCGCCACGGCAATGCCGTGCCGGTAACGCATCAACTCGCCCAGCATTTCCGCGCGAGGAATCACCGGAATGCGTTGCTGAAAGGCGGCCCGGACTTCCGGGTTGCTGGCGTCGACGGCACTCGACACGACCAGCACATTGGCAGCGTGTATGTTTTCCGCGCGATGGCCGATGGTTATATGCGCGCCCAGTTCCTTCAGCCGCCGGGTCGCCGCAGAATCGCACAGATCCGAACCGGATATTTCGTATCCCTGATTGAGCAGAACCTCGGCAATTCCGGACATGCCGGAACCACCGATTCCGACGAAGTGCACCTTCCGAACCCGACGCATCTCCGGCATGTCGTTCATCGCCAGGTCTCCGCGTTCAGTTCCACGCTGACCCGATAGCTGAGACCCGCGAGCGCACAACACACCAGCAAGCTGTTGCCGCCATAGCTGATAAACGGCAGTGTCAATCCCTTGGTCGGCAGCGCGCCGGTGCTGACTCCGACGTTGATCAGACTCTGCAAGCCGATCAGCAGGCCCGCTCCATATGCAAGGTACGCTTCGAACGCCCGGTTGCGTTCCAGCGCCAGCCGACCGATACGAAACATTCGCAGCACGATAGCGATCAACAGCCCGAACACAGCCACGGCACCGACCAGGCCGAGTTCCTCGGCGATCACCGCAAAGATGAAGTCATTGTGCGCCTCAGGCAGATAGAACAGTTTCTGGATACCCTCGCCGAGGCCCAGGCCGAACAGCTCGCCCCGGCCAAAGGCGATCAGCGACTGCGTCAGCTGATAACCGCTGCCGAAGGCAACCGACCATGGGTCGAGGAACGCCACCAGGCGCTCGATTCGATAAGGCTGCAACACAGAGATCAACGCCAGCATCGCAGCCGTTACGATGACGATCAGCAGAAAATGCCGCAGGCGGGCGCCGGCGATAAAGAACATACCGCCGGTCACACCCGCCAGAACGACGACGGATCCGAAGTCCGGTTCAAGCAGTAACAGTATGCAGACCGCACTCACCACCGCGAGCGGCCGAAACAACACGACCCAATCTTCGGCGAGTTGATCACGATTCCGGCCGAGATAACCCGCCAGATAGACCAGCACGAGAAACTTGGCGAACTCCGAAGCTTGTATCGAAATGCCGCCCAGACCGATCCAGCGGCGGCTGCCGTTGATCACCTGACCAATCCCCGGGATCAGCACCAGCACGCAGAGCAGCAGCGCCAGGATCAGGAACGGGCGGTGCGCGTGCCACCAGAGTTTCAGAGGCAGCACGGCGAAAAAACCGAACGCGGCGATACCTGCGAGGGTGTACACCCCGTGTCGAACGACAAAGTACGACGGCGCGCCGTATGAGCTGGCCATCGGGTAGGATGCGGACGCGACCATGACCACGCCCACCACGAGCGCTATCACCCACAACATCACCAACGTGAGATCGGCGGACCGGATCACAAGCCGAGCTCCCGTCGAACTTCCATGACGAAGGTTCGGCCCCGTGCTTCGAAGTTGTCGAACATGTCGAGACTGGCGCACGCAGGTGACAGCAACACCACATCCCCGGCAACGGCTTCGCGCCGCGCGATCTGTACAGCCTCCCGGAGATCCTCGACGCGCGTCACCGCGACGGCCGGCGAAAGCACGTCGGCCAGCCGGTCTGCGTCGCGCCCAAGCAACAGCGCGTGTTTAACGCGACCCGACACCGCACGGCCCAGCGCGTCGAGGGAAGCACCTTTCGCATCGCCACCGGCAATCAGCAGAATGTGCGGCCGTTCCTCCGCCAGGCCATCGAGCGCTGCGACCGCCGCACCCGGATTCGTGGCTTTGGAATCGTTTACGTAGGTCACCCCATCGTACTCGACGACGGTCTGACAACGATGTTCCAGTCCTTCAAACGCCGCCAGCGCATCCAGACTCGCCATCGCGTCGAATCCGGACGCGCGTACGATGGCCAGTGCGGCAAGTGCATTCAGCTGATTGTGCCGTCCGCGTAGCCTCAGACGATCCACGGAAATCAACCGCTCCCGGCCGTAACACAGGTACGCGCTACCGCCCTGTTTGCAAACGCCCCAGTGCCCCTCGTCGGGCGCATCGAGGCCTATCGAGACTTGTGCTCTGGTTGCCTCGGGCGGCACGGTGCGCGGGTCGTGGCGATTGAAGATCGCCACCCTGCTCTCGACGAAGATGCGCTGCTTGCTGCGGGCATAGGCATCGAAGTCAGGGTATCGATCGAGGTGATCGGGGGAGACATTCAACAGCACTGCCACGTCCAGGTGCTGGGCTCCCAACCGTTCGAGCTGAAAGCTCGACAACTCCAGCACATACCGATCGCACGGCGTCTGCAGAAGCGCCAGCGCCGGATGACCGATGTTGCCGCCGACCCCGGCGATAGCACCGATTTCGCTGAGCAGGTGCCCCGCCAGCGCGGTCACGGTGCTCTTGCCGTTGGTGCCGGTGATTCCGATCACGGGCGCATCCACGCTGTCCAGGAACAGCCCGATATCGCTCTCGAGCGGCACGCCTTGCGCGCGGGCCTTGCGCAGCAGGCAGCTGTCCAGGGCTATTCCCGGGCTGACAAGGATCCTCGCGGCGTCAACCAGCAGGTCGGCATCGATCGCGCCACAGATGATTTCGACGTCCGGGAAGTCGCGCTGCGCCGCCTCGAGGAATGGCGGCGCTGCACGAGTATCGACAACCAGCAACGGCGTCCGCCCATGCAGATGCGCAAGGCAGGAATACCCCGTGACGCCGAGGCCAACAATGATGCTTCGTTCAGCGCTCATCGGTCTTCATCGCAACTTCAACGTCGAGAGGCCGACCACCACGAGCACCAGCGTAATGATCCAGAACCGCACGATGACCCGCGGTTCCGGCCAGCCTTTCAGCTCGAAGTGGTGGTGCAGCGGAGCCATGCGAAAGATCCGCTTGCCCGTCAACTTGAACGAGGCGACCTGCAGGATCACCGACACGGCTTCCAGCACGAACAGGCCGCCCATGATGAACAGCACCAGCTCGTGGCGGACTATGATGGCCACCACGCCAAGCGCAGCGCCAAGTGCCAGGGCCCCCACATCCCCCATGAATACCTGGGCCGGATAGGTGTTGAACCACAGAAACCCCAGGCCAGCACCGATGAGCGCGCCGCAGAACACCGCGAGTTCACCTGCACCAAGGATGTACGGGATCTGCAGGTATGCGGCGAACTCGACATGTCCCGCAAGATAGGCAATCAGCCCCAACGCCGCACCGACCATCACCGTGGGCAGAATCGCCAGGCCATCGAGCCCATCGGTAAGGTTGACGGCGTTGCTCGTTCCAACGATCACGAAGTAGGCGATCACCATGTACATCGGGCCGAGTTCGATCGCGACCTCCTTGAAGAACGGTACGATCAACGCGGTCTCGGCGGGCGTGGCCGCGCTCCAATACAGAAACCCGGCGGCACCGGCTCCGACCACGGATTGCCAGAAATACTTCCAACGCGCGGCGAGGCCCCGAGCATCCGCCTCCGTGAGCTTGAGGTAGTCGTCATACCAGCCGATCAAGCCGAACAACAGCGTGACCACCAACGCCACCCAGATGTAGTGGTTCCCCAGATCCCCCCAGAGGATCGTAGTGACCACGATGACGACCAGGATCAACGCGCCACCCATGGTCGGGGTACCGGCCTTCGAGAAATGGCTCTCGGGCCCATCGCTGCGAACGGTCTGACCGATCTGGTATTGGCTCAGCTTGGCAATCATCATCGGGCCCAGCAGCAGTGCCATCGTCAAGGCGGTCAGCACGCTGACCATGGTTCGAAATGTCAGGTACTGAAACACCCCAAATCCGCTGACGAACTGCGCGAGGTAGTCGGTCAACCAGAGCAGCACGGTCAGCCCTCCAAGACGCGTCGGACGGCGTCGATGTCGCTGTACGGACGGCGTTCGCCCGCGATTTCCTGATACGACTCGTGACCCTTGCCCGCGACCAGGACCACCCCCATCGGACCGGCCAGGTCGACGGCGGCCGCAATCGCGCGCTCGCGGTCGAGTTCGACTTCAACCGGTATGGCCCCTGAAAAGCCCCGGCAGATCGCTTCGGCGATGTCTTCCGGTCGCTCGCTGCGCGGGTTGTCATTGGTCACCACCGCTACATCCGCGCAACCCTCGACCGCTTCGGCCATCAAGATTCGCTTGCCCGGGTCACGATCGCCACCACAGCCGAATACGCAGACGAGCCGGCCTTCGCCGTGCGCGCGCACCGCCGCGAGCGCTTGCTGCAGGGCGTCGGGCGTGTGTGCGAAGTCGACGACGACCACCGGGCGTTCCGACACCCGGATGAACTCCATTCGCCCGGGGGGTGAGCGCAGCGTTGTCGCGGCCGCGAGCAATCGATCAATGTCCGCCCCGGCGAGGCAGGAAACTGCCAGCGCCGTCGCAAAATTGTGAAATGCGAAGTCTCCGTACACGGGCACCTGGACCTCGTGGCGACCCCAGGGGGTCTCCAGATTGCCGCGAGTGCCCTCCATGTCGAACAGCAGCTCGCCGAAACGTATGTCGGCTTCCGGTGCGTGGCCCACGCCCAGCAGTTCCAACGCGACCGATTTACTCCGATACAGTTCAACGCCGAGCGGATCATCCAGGTTCACGACACCCCGGCTGAGGCTCTCGAACTCGAACAGTTTGCGTTTGGCCGCGGCGTAACTGGCCATGTCGCCGTGATAGTCGAGATGATCGCGCGTCAGATTGGTGAACACCGCGATGTCGAAGTTGACGGCCTCGATGCGATCCTGATCCAACGCATGTGAACTGGCCTCCAGTGCAACCCAGCGTGCACCTTCGGATGCCAACCGGGCCAACCGCCGCTGCACCGTCACGGCATCTTCCGTCGTCAACCCGCCACCACACAGCCGATCCCGGAAGCCCCAGCCCAGGGTCCCGGCATAGCCTGCGGGTTCGCCGACTGCGCTCAGTAACTGGGCGATGAAATAGGCCACCGAGGTCTTGCCATTCGTACCCGTAATGCCAATGCAGCCAAGCTCGACACTCGGATCCCCCGCGAGCCGAGCGGCAATCCGACCTGCCCGGCGGCGCGCATCGGGTGTGACGACGACCGGCACGCCGCGGGTGCGAACCGGCCGCTCCGAGAGGATCGCGACCGCACCACGGGCGATGGCCTTGTCCACAAAATCGTGGCCGTCTGCCGCCGCACCGGCACACGCCACAAACAACTCGCCGCTCTGCACCTTCCTCGAATCGAGTGCAATGCCGCTGATCAGGATATCCGGCGGGTTAGGGATTCCGGGGAGGCAATCCGCCAGCGAGGTGACGCCCGCCCCGATCACACCGCGCGCCCCATCTCAGTTTCCGGCGCGACACCCAGAACCCGCAGTGCCCGAGCCACGATCCGCGCGAATACCGGAGCTGCGACATCGCCACCGCCCACGCGTTCGCCCTTCGGCTCGTTGACCACCACCACGACGACAACCCGCGGGTTCTCAACCGGCGCCATTCCGGCAAAGAAAGCAACGTGCCTGGAATCGTCATAGCCCGTCGCGCCGACCTTGCGCGTTGTACCGGTCTTGCCGGCGACCCGATAGCCCGGCACCCGGGCCTTGGGCGCCGTTCCGGTTGCCGTCGCCACACCCTGCATCATTCCCACGAGGGCACGTACGTCGCGCTCGTCGAACACCCGTACCATTTCGGGTGCCGAGTCCAGGCGCAGGATCGACACCGGCAGCGACTGACCCAGGGTGGCCAACCCAAGATATGCCTGCGCCAATTGCAACGGAGTGACGGAGATTCCGTATCCGTAGGCCATGGTGGCGCGCACGATCGGGTTGTTCAACTCAGCATCGCTCAACCGGCCTGCTACTTCGCCCGGCAGACCACTGCCCGGATAGGTGCCAAATCCGGCCCGAGTAAAGACATCGAATACAGCCCGCTTCTCAAGCTTCAGCGCAACTTTGGCAATGCCGACCTGACTGGACTTTTCGAGCACCTCGCGAAGTGAAATGCGGCCACGGTTGACAGGATCTTCGATCAGCTTTTTGCCCACCCTTACGTAGCCTGGCGCGGTGTCGATGGACGAATTCGGAGAAAATCGTCCGGATTCGAGAGCCGCGATGATCGTCAATGGTTTGACCGTCGAACCCGGTTCATACAGGTCTGTTATCGCGCGGTTTCGCATCGCCCCGTGATCAATCCGGCTGATCCCATTGGGGTTGAACGAGGGCTGGTTGACCAATGCGAGGATCTCACCGGTGCGAACATCGAGCATCACCACCGACCCTGAGACGGCTCGATGATGCTCCACCGCGGATTTCAGCTCGCGATACGCAAAGAACTGCAGGCGTAAATCGATGCTCAGGCGAAGGTCGTTGCCGAACTGCGGCGCGGCCAGGTACTCGAGGTCGCGTACGATCTGACCTCGGCGATCCTTCAGCACCTTCTTGCGACCGGCGATACCGCGCAGATGCTTATCGAAGGACAGCTCGACCCCTTCCTGGCCACGATCGTCGACATCGGTAAAGCCAACCACGTGCGCCGCCAGCTCTCCGGCCGGGTAGTAACGCCGATACTCGCGTTTGAAGCGTACGCCGGTGATACCAAGATCGGCGACCGTGTTGGCCAGATCCGGCGTTACCCGCCGAGCGACGTACATGAACGATTTGTTGCGATAAAGTTGCTGCCGCTCGGCCAGTTGGGTGACATCGATCGCCAGCGTCCGCGCCAGTGCCCGGCGCTGATTCGCGTCGAGTCGCGTCGCGCTCGGGTCGATCCACACGGACACCACGGGCGTGCTCACCGCCAACGGCTCGCCATGACGGTCGAAGACGATGCCGCGATGCGCAGCCAACGACTCGACACGTACCGAACGCGCGTCGCCCTGACGCTTCAGAAACGCGGAATCGTTGATGTTCAGCGCCGCAATTCTGCCTACCAGTACGGCTGCAATCGTCAGGAATGTGAACACCAACGCGAAATGCCGCCACCGACTCATTGCGTTACACGCTCCACCCGCTCCGGAAAACGCATGTCCAGCGTCTGTTCGGCGATCTCGTCGACGTTCTGGTAAGCGGTGAGTGTGCTGCGTTCGAGGAGCAGCCGACTGTACTGGGCCAACAGGTGATCCCTGGTGTCCTGATTCTGCTCAACCGCCAGGTTAAGCGTCCGCATTTCCTGACTCGAACGTGCCACCAGAACACCCGTCGCAGCGACTCCGAGGTAGATCACGGTTCCAACCAATAACCAGCGCGGACCGGGCGAGTGAGCCCGGCTGCGGCGCTTCGCACTCCCGCGCTTCTTCACGCGGTCTTCTCGATGACTCGCAAGCGTGCGCTCCGAGCGCGTGGATTGCGCTCGACTTCCATGGCGTCAGGTGCCTGGGACTTGATGATCAGCCGCGCGCGGCCACGGCGTTCGCCCGGCACCGGCAATCGTCGCGGCAGCGGTTCGCCCTCGGTCCAACGCCGGAAGCGCCGCTTGACGAGCCGATCCTCCAGGGAGTGGAAGCTGAGCACCGCCAGCCGGCCCTGAGGTTCGAGTAATTCGAATGCCACGTCGAGCCCTCGATCGAGCTCCTCGAGTTCGTCATTGATCCGAATCCGAATGGCCTGGAACACCCGCGTCGCAGCATGCTTGTGTCTGTCCGGACGCGGCTGAGCCGCGTCGATGATGCCCACCAGTTCATCGGTGCGTCGCAGCGGACGGATCTTTCGATGCTCGATGATGGCCCGGGCAATTCTGCCAGCGTAGCGTTCTTCACCGTACTCTCTGAACGTTCGCGCCAGCTCAGTGACATCCGCGGCGTTCAGCCAGTCGGCTGCGCTCTGACCGGATTCAGGGTCCATCCTCATGTCCAGGGGCGCATTAAAGCGGAAGCTGAATCCTCGGTCGGGGTCGTCGAGTTGTGGTGACGACACACCGAGATCCATCACGACGCCTGATGCCGTCTCGAACCCGGCGTCCCGCGCCAGTTCGCGTAATTCACTGAAACGGCCCCGGGCAACCCGTACCCTGGCATCGATCGCGGCCAGCCCCTGAGCCGCCGCAATCGCTTCCGGATCGCGATCCACGACCAACAGCCGCGCATTCGCGGCCAGCCGTTCAAGTAGCACCCTGCTATGCCCGCCGCGCCCAAACGTTGCGTCCACGTATGCTCCGTCGGGCCTCCACAGGAGCGCGTCCGCAATCTCCAGCGGCAGGATCGGAGTGTGCTCCACGGCCGGTCAGACCGATAGATCGGAGAAGTCATCGCTGTCATCAAGAACGTCCCCGGCCCGTTCATCGAGCCATTCTTTGAGGCGTTTCTGCCACAGATCCTCAGCCCAGATCTCGATCTTGTTACCTTGTCCCAACAGCACCAGCTTTTTGCTCAAGCCGGCAAATTCCCGAAGCATGGCAGGCAAAAGCAGACGACCGTTGCCGTCCAGTTCAACGTCGGTGGCATGTCCGATCAGCAGCCGTTGCACTAAGCGCGCGCTGCGGCGCATGTTCGAGAGACTCTCCAGGCGCGCCTGGATGACCTCCCATTCCATCAGGGGGTAGAGCAACAAACAACGCTCGCGAGTGTCGATGGTCACCACGAGGCTGGCGTCACCACGTTCGCCTAGGGCCTCCCGCAGGCGCGCCGGCAAAGCCATCCGGCCCTTGGCATCGAGATTGACGCTGTTGATCCCGCGAAACATAGAGTGCCGGGTACCGGATTCCCCAACATGGGTCGTCGAAGCTCAGAAGCTCCCCACGAGCCCACGCGGTTCCCGATTGGCCCACGATTACCCACAAAATCCCAACATTCACCACTATAGGAGGGGTGCCGGGAACGATCAAGCACGCGCTGCGGCGCGAACCCGCCAGACCCCGCAGTCCGGGGTCTCGCGCGAGAGGCCCACAGTGAAATGAGGGCTCTCCGAGCGAATCGACGTGTAGATAGTTGTTTAGTTACGTCCGGTAGCGCGTCTTAGCTAGAAACAGCATGAATAATAAGACTTATTCCGTATAACGACAGAAAATATACTTGAAAAAAGAAATAAGGAGTCGGCCGATAAGCCGGGTTCTGTCGTGAACAGTCATTCATCTGGGACGCGCGTCACCACGTGCCTCTAGCGGCCTACCCGGATCCGGTGCGGGCCGCACCGTTGGATCCCTATTTGGCCTTGCTCCAGGTGGGGTTTACCATGCCGCTTCCCGTTACCGGGCCGCGCGGTGCGCTCTTACCGCACCCTTTCACCCTTACCGGCGCACCGTCGAAACGGCGGCGCGCTTAGGCGGTCTGCTCTCTGCTGCACTTTCCGTAGGCTCGCGCCCCCCAGGTGTTACCTGGCACCGTGCCCTGTGGAGCCCGGACTTTCCTCTACCCGGCCGAAACCGGATAGCGACTGTCTGGCCGACTCCGCTGGCTAGCATAGTGCTGCAGCCCGGGAACGCAAGATCAATCCACCGAGGCGCCATGGCGCAGGCGCATCGCGTAATCATACAACTCAGCACGCTGCACCCGGGTTGCCTTGGCGGCCAGACGCGCGGCCTGGGCAGGCGGCAGCTCTTCGCACAGCACCTGCATCAAGCGCCTAGCTGCCGGCCCCAAATCCGCGCTCGCATCGTCAGCTCGCGGTACCACGCAAACGAACTCACCCTTGCCCAGCAGCCCATCACTCCGTTCGGCCAGCGCCCGTACGGTTCCCGATTCGATTCGCTCGTGGATCTTGGTCAATTCCTTGGCGACGACCATCTCCCGATCCCAACCCAGCACCTCGCCCAAGTCATCCAGGGTCTCGGCCATGCGTCGCGGCGACTCGAAGAACACCACCGAGACGCCGAGCTCGTCCAGCTCCGCCAACCGCCGCCGCCGCTGGGCTCGCCGCGACGGCAGGAACCCTTCGAAGAAGAATCGGTCGACCGGCACGGGCGACACCGAAACCACCGCCATCAGCGCGCTCGGGCCCGGTATCGGTACGACCTGGAGACCAGCCGCATGTGCAGCGCGGACCAGTTCGAACCCTGGATCGGAGACCAGCGGCGTTCCGGCATCCGACACCAGCGCCACATCGGACCCGCCCTGAAGAATCTCGACGATCATGTCAGTACGCGCGGACTCGTTGTGATCGTGCAGTGACAGAATTCGTTCCGGGCTTGCCCCGAGGTGCGTCAACAGATGTCGGCTCCGTCTGGTATCCTCCGCGGCCACAATCGGCACCGCCTTCAGGACATTTACCGCTCGCAGCGTAATGTCCTCCAGGTTTCCAATGGGTGTCGCCACGATGAACAGGCGTCCTTTGATTTCACCATCACTCATGTCGATTCCCAACATCCTTCGATCGGCACTTGCCAGCCTGCTCATTCTGACAAGCGCGGGCTGTCAAATCACCCAGCCAGTGGGATCCCCGCCGGCGTACGTGGATGGGAGCGTCAAGGCCCTGCTGCGTCAAGCCGCGAACGCGGGGCCCTCGCAGGCCGCGGTGTTGCGCCTGACGGCGGCACAACAACTGCAGGATCTGGGTGAGGCGAAGCGCGCATACGCAATTTTGACCGTCATCGACACAACGCTATTGAAGAGTCCGCAACGCTTCGACCATCACTGGCGCGCAGCCCGAGCGGCGCTCGATCTCGGCGCCGTAGATGACGCCTGGCGCTGGATCCAGGCCGCGCGGCCCACGGACGCAAGGCAAGCGTACTTGCGCGATCTGGAGACGGCCCAGATTGCCCAGGCACGAAACGACTACGTAGTCGCAGCGCACGTGCTGATGCGCATCGATATCGGGCGAGGAGCGGCTGCGGACGAGTGGACTCAGCAACAGCTCAACGACGAGATCTGGAACACGCTTCGCGGCGCACCGAGTTCGAGCGTCGCAGCGTTGGCTGGCACCTCGACCGACCCGATCGCAGCGCCCTGGTGGCGTCTGGCCGCCGGCATCGATCGCGCGTTCGATTTGGCGGAGCAGCGACGCGTGCTGGACGCCTGGTTGTCCGCACACCCGGACCACCCCGCATCCGTCACGCTGCCCACCGGGCTGACCGCACTCTCGCAACTCACGGTCGAAGCATCCACTATCGGCCTGTTCCTTCCGCTCAGTGGTCCGTTGGCGGGTGCGGGTAGCGCTGTGAGAGACGGCTTTCTTGCAGCGTACTATCACAACCCGGAGCACAACCCGGAGCACCACCCGGAGCACACGACCGCGAAACCCCGCGTGCTGCTCTATGATACGGGCCAGGCGTCGCCCGACGCATTGTACGAACAGGCGCTCGCCGACCGTGTCAGTCTGATCGTGGGCCCCCTGAGCAAATCGGCGGTGGCGACTTTGCACGCCCTTGCCTTCCGGCAGATACCGGTGCTGGCGCTCAACTACCTGCCCGACACTCCGGCAGTTCTAGCGGAATCCGATACGATCCCGCGTCGCCCTGATGGACCGCCCGGCACTATCGCAGCATCCGCGAACGGCGATTTTTTTCAGTTCGGGTTAGCGATCGAAGACGAGGCGCGAGCAATTGCCAAACGTGTGGCCGGCGACGGCGCCACGCGCGTCCTGCTGCTGCTCTCGGACGCCGATTGGCCTGAACGCGCTGCAGAAGCATTCGTCGCCAACTGGCAGGCAGATGAAGATTCCGTGTTGGAGACAGCCTACGTCGACGATGTCAGATCAATGACCCATGTGGTCGGCCACGCTTTGCACGTAGACGCAAGCACCACGCGGATGCAGACGCTCGCCGCCGCAATCGAACAGCCCGTCGAGTTTATCCCGCGACGCCGGAGAGACATCGATGCGGTCGTCGCGCTGGTGGACGCAGAGCAGGGAGGCGCCGTCAAGCCCGCCCTCGCCTACCATTTTGCCAGCGACATCCCCGTGTATGCCACCTCCCAGGTCACCAGTGCGCCTGGCTCGAATCGGTTGGGCGAACTGAACCTCATGCGTGTCTGCCAGCTGCCATGGTCGGTCTATCCGGACCAGGTCAAAGTCGAATTCGCTGCCGCGTTCGCTCGCCAGTCTCCGGGCCCATTGCACGCGCTGGGCGTGGATGCATATCGCCTCGCGGACCGACTGGCGCTGTTCGCTGCTGACCCTCAGGCACGCCTGCTGGGCGCCACAGGTATCTTGACCCTGGACGGATCCCGGGTATCCCGGGACCTGATCTGGTCAGTGGTTCGCAACGGTCGCCTCGAACCGCTCCCGATCGTGGTGTACTGAAACGGGCCGTCATCGACCCTCGTCGACTGCCACCGGGCGATCGTCCGAAAACGCGGCCGGTAACTATCTCACCGGACGGGGGTTGACGCTGGTCACCAGGAATTTTCACAGCTCTCGCGGCGAGATCGATCTGATCATGCTGGACCGCGAACTGCTGGTGTTCATCGAGGTGCGTTTCCGCGGCCACGGCGCCTTCACCAACCCGGTGGAAAGTATCACCCGGCGTAAACGTCACCGGATCATCGCGACGGCGCGGTACTTCCTGCACACTCACCGCGAGCATGTCAGGCGGCGCTGTCGGTTTGACGTCGTGTCGGTAACGCGGCGACACTACGCGCCGTCATGTCCCGATTCAGATCAATTCGAATGGATCCGCGACGCCTTCGACGCCTCCGGCGCCTGATCGCCGCTCTCGTCGTTGCTGCCACCGCCTGCGGCATCGGCGGCTGCAGCATGCTCACCGGCAGCGAGCCCGGCGTTCGCACGCCGGGCGAAGCCTTCGACGATCAGATCATCGAACATCTGGCAAAGAAACAGATTCACGACGCCGACCCGGCTCTCGCCGACGCCAACCTGGTGGTGGTCAGCCACAATGGCGTGGTCTTGATAGCCGGAGAGGTCTCCCGCGAGGATCTACGTGCAAAAGCCCAGAGCGCCGTCGAGACCCTGTCGCGTGTGCGTCGCATACACAACGAACTCGAAGTCACTGAGAACGCCGGCCTCGTTGATCTATCCCGCGATTCCTGGCTGACCAGCCGGATCAAAACGAAGATGATGTGGCACCCGGGCGTGGATGCCGGCCGGATCAACGTAACGACACACCGGCGCATCGTCTATCTGATGGGCCGCGTTCCACGCGATCAGGCCGACGGCGCTGTCGATGCGGCACAGAGTGTCCGCGGTGTCGAGAAAATCGTAAAAGTATTCGAGTACGTCGAGACGCCCGTTACTTCACAACCTTGAGGTGGCCGCCCGAGGGCTCGCCTGGCCGTGGCGAGCCGCCATCGGATTCTTCTTCGAACGCCATGCCCTGACCCGTTTCCTTGGCATAGATGGCAAGCAAGCCGCCAATCGGCGACCTGATCCTGTGTGAGCGACCGGCGAAACGGCCGTCAAAGGACACGGTATCGTTCGCGATATGGAAGTCCCTCACCGCCGTGGCTGATACGTTCAGCACGATCTTGCCATCCTCGACGTAATCGAGCGGTACCTCGACGCCCGGCAGTTCGGCGCTCAGGACGATGTAGGGAGTGCAGTTGTTATCGACGATCCAGTCAAACAGCGCGCGCGCCAGGTACGGCCGGTTCGACGTCATTCGCGCATTTCCAACTCGGATTCGGTCAGACTGGCGCGGAACGAGTCACGCTCGAACATCTTCTGCATGTATTTCTGCATCGGCCGGGTGGAGCGTTCCGGTAACTTGATGTCCAGCACGTTCAGGCGCCAGAGAATCGGTGCTACGCAGCAGTCGACGAGGGTAAATTCATCGTTCATGAAAAACAGGACCTCATCAAAGATCGGCGCAATGCTGACGATACTTTCGCGCAACTCGTTGCGGGCTTTATCCCGTACCGTTTCGCGTCCCTTGCCTGCCATCAGTAAATCCACGCGCCCTGACCAATCCTTTTCGATGCGGTGTATGAATAATCGACTCTGCGCCCGGGCCACCGGATACACCGGTAGCAACGGGGGGTGCGGGAAGCGTTCGTCCAGATACTCCATGATCACGGTCGATTCATACAATACGAGCTCTCGGTCCAGCAGCGTCGGCACACTGTTGTACGGATTGATCGTCGCGAGATCTTCCGGCATGTTGCTCGGATCGACCTCCACGATGTCCACCGCGACCCCCTTTTCGGCGAGCACCATGCGGACCCGATGACTGTAATGGTCCCGGGGATCAGAAAAAAAGGTCATTAACGATCGTTTGGTGACTACGCTCATGGCAGAAATCTCGTTTTATCGGTCTTGATGAAGCGGCGCGAACCCGCGTGGAATCAATGGAACTCTTTGGCGTACTCGCGGCCGAGCAGAGACGTGAGAACGAACAGTACGACCAGGAACAATAATACATAGACGCCCAGCCGGTACCGTTCCATCCGGGTGGGCTCCGCGACGTAGTACAGGAAGTTCACTATGTCGTAGACAGCCTCGTCATACTCGACGGCCGTGTATCGTCCTGTGCCTTCTACAACTTCGAGTTGCCCGCACCGTTCGCCGGTTATTGCCTTTTGCGGGACCAGCGGATCACGCATCTGCCCGCCGTTGTCCGCCGTCCGGGACACCTGAGTGCAGACTTCCCGCTGAATCCCCTGCAACTCGAACAGCGCATGAGGCATCCCGACGTTGGGGAAAACCTTGTTATTGACACCCGTTGGACGTGACTCGTCGAGATAGAAAGTCTTCAGGTAATTGTACAACCATTCGGTGCCGCGCACCTTCGCGACCATGGTCAGATCCGGTGGCGCAGCGCCAAACCAGTTTTTCGACCGCGCGGGCATTGCCGTTTCCATGAGGTCACCGATCCTCGCGCCTGAAGGCACAATCTGTTCCATGAAAATCTCATGGGGTATTTCGAGATCGTCCGCGGTTCGCTCATAGCGCTGGAAGCGCAGCGAATGACAACCCATGCAGTAGTCGGTGTACAGTCTCACGCCACGCTGCAACGACGGCTTGTCATGCGAGTTGGGCTCGAACGGAAGCATCTCCCAATCGACACCCGAGGTCGCAGCAACCGCGCCGGGAATTCCCAGCAGCAACAACAACGCCAGACGCTTCATCGCTGGATGATCCGTTCGGGCTCCGGCTTCGTTTTCTCCGCACGCGTGTACCACGGCATCAGGACGAAATACGCGAAGTACACCAGCGTGCACACCTGCGCGAGCGCTGTCGCGCGCGGCGACGGTGCGACGGTGCCAAGATAACCGAGCACGAAAAAACTGATCACGAACAAGCCGAGCATGAGCCGTGACGGCAGGCCTTTGTAGCGGATCGATTTGACGGGACTCTTGTCCAGCCACGGTAGCACCGCCGGGATCACGATCGCTGCGGCCATCACCACCAGCCCCCAGAACTTTGCATCGACCCCGAGCAACGGATAGGTCGCGGCCCGCAACATCGCGTAGAACGGTGTGTAGTACCAGACCGGTGCGATGTGATCCGGCGTCTTCAACGGATTGGCCTGTTCGAAGTTCGGCATCTCGAGGAAATAGCCGCCGCCCTCGGGAAAATAGAACACCACGGCACAGAACACGATCAGAAAGCCCACGATGGCGGGCAGGTCGTGACCGATGGTGTAGTAGGGGTGAAACGGGATGCCATCCTCCGGGATGCCGTCGGCGTTCTTGTGCTTTTTGATCTCGACGCCGTCGGGGTTGTTCGACCCAACATGGTGCAAGGCGACGATGTGGACGAACACCAGCATCACCAGCACCAGCGGCAGCGCAACGACATGCAACGCGAAGAACCGGTTAAGCGTGATCCCGGACATCAGGAAGTCACCACGGAACCATTCCATCAGATCTGGACCGACCAGCGGGATGGCACCCACCAGCGACACGATTACCTGCGCGCCCCAGTACGCCATGTTGCCCCATGGCAACACGTAGCCAAAGAATCCTTCGGCCATCAGCACCACGAATATCACCATGCCGATCAACCACAGTAGCTCTCGCGGCTCGCGATAGGAGCCATACATCAAGCCACGGAACATATGCAGATACACGATGATGAAAAATGCCGAAGCGCCGGTGGAATGCAGGTAGCGAAGCAACCAGCCGAACTCGACATCGCGCATGATGTACTCGACCGAAGCGAACGCGCCCTCACCGCTGGGCACGTAGCTCATGGCGAGCCAGATGCCGGTCAGGAATTGCATCACCAAGACGAAGGTGGCCAGAATCCCGAAGTAGTACCAGAAGTTGAAGTTCTTCGGCGCGTAGTACTTCGACATGTGGTATTCGAAGGTCTCGGTCGCGGGGAACCGCGCATCGACCCAGACCATGAAACGTGACCACGCGGCCGGAAAGCCTGAATCCGGCTTTTCCATCAGGCGGTCTCCTCATCTATACCGATGACGATGACGCTATCGGATTCATAGCTGTGAGGCGGAACTTCGAGGTTTGCCGGCGCCGGCACGCCTCTGACCACTCGCCCGGCGAGGTCGAATCGGGAACCGTGACATGGGCAGAAGAACCCGCCTTTCCATGTGGGATCGAAGGGCTCCGGCTGTTCCTCGCCATAATACTTTGGCGAACAGCCCAGATGCGTGCACAGCCCCAGATAGACACCGATCTCCTGGCGTCGCGAACGCCAGGGATTCTTCGCGTAAGCGGGCTGTTGCTGCCGGTTCGAATCCGGATCGGCCAGCTCCTCCGTGTCGGCCTCGAGGCTGGCGATGGCCGCAGCGTCGCGCGCTATGATGAACACTGGCTTGCCGCGCCATGCGGGCATTGGCCCGAGCATTTCACCGTCGCGCAACTTGGAGACGTCCACCCTGATCGGAGCGCCGGCGGCTCTCGCTCTGGCGCTCGGAACCCAGGACTTCACGAATGGGATCGCGGCGCCGACCACGCCGGCACCGCCGACCACGGAAGTTGCGCCGATCAGGAAGTAACGACGCTGCCTGTTGACGCCGCCCTCGCTCTCACCCGCGCCTCCCGGGCTGACACTCTCCTCGCTCACCCGTCAATCACCCCTTACTCACCTCCACGCTCGGCGCGCGATGGCCGCGCCGATTGAGTCTTGCTCGTTGAAATATCAGCGCTTCGAGTACTGCGGGCGTTTCCGCGCCTTGCGCAACCCGACTTTCTTACGCTCAACCTCGCGGGCGTCGCGCGTCAGGAAGCCCGCCTGTCGCAACGCGGGTCTAAATGCCTCATCGTAGTCCACCAGGGCGCGGGCAATGCCATGACGAATCGCGCCGGCTTGCCCCGACCCGCCACCACCACGCACCGTGACATTGAAATCGAACTTGTCGGCGGCTTCAATCACTTCCAACGGCTGCCGTACGATCATGCGCGCGGTTTCGCGTCCGAAGTACTCGTCGAGCGGGCTTTTGTTGACAACGATCCGGCCCTGGCCGGGTCTCATGAAAACACGGGCAGTAGACGTTTTGCGCCGCCCGGTCCCGTAACTCTGTCCTTCAGGCATGGTACTTAGATTTCCAGAGACTGCGGTTGCTGGGCCGCATGCGGGTGATCGGGTCCGGCATAGACTTTGAGCTTTCTGAACATGGCGCGACCCAGCGGAGTGCGGGGCAGCATTCCCCGCACCGCTGTTTCGATGATGCGCTCGGGGTGGGTGTCGCGCAGGCGCTCGAATGAGGTCCCCTTGATTCCGCCCGGGTAGCCGCTATGCCGATAGTAGATCTTGTCCGTGGTCTTGCGGCCGGTTACGCGCACTTTTTCGGCATTGACTACGATGATGTAGTCGCCGGTATCGACGTGGGGCGTAAACTCAACTTTGTGCTTGCCCCGCAACCGGTGCGCAATCTCGGTCGCGAGACGACCCAGCGTACGATCTGCAGCATCCACGACCAGCCAATCGTGTCGCACGTCCTGGGAACGAATGCTCTGAGTTTTCATGTAGATAGACCCTTCTACTGGAAGGGCCGCCGGATTTTGGGAGCGCGAATGGTAGCGGAGCATCTGGTCATTTACAACCAGAGAACGGGGCTCGATCCGCCACCGTCAGGACAGGCCACGCTCAGGGGCGGTGACTGCGGCCGAGGTACTCGTACGATTGCATCTCCAGCAAGCGACTCCGGGTGCGCCGGAATTCGAACTTCAGCAGCTTCCCCTGATACAGCGACTCGATCGGCGCTTCTGCCGACGCGATCAGTTTGACATTGCGATCGTAGAACTCGTCGACCAGGCTGATGAAGCGACGCGCCTGGTCCTCCCGCCGTGCCGTGAATACCGGCACGCCGCTGAGCAACACGGCATGAAAAATTCGGGCGAGTTCGATGTAGTCGTTGGCGCTACGCGGCCCATCGCAGAGCGCGTCGAATTCGAACCACGCGACGTCGTCTCCACAGCGCCGACAGGCGATTGGACGGCCTTCGATCTCGAGGGTCAAATCGTGCTCGATGCTGTCCGGATCCGGCGCAAGCGCCGCGAAGTTTCCGGCAAGCACTGCCTCGGCGGCGTCGTCCAGCGGCGCGTGATATATCTCCGCCCGTTCCAGCAGTCGCAGCCGGAAGTCGGTCTCGCCATCCAGGTTGAAGCTTTCGGTGTGCTTTTCGAGCAGCGCAATCGCGGGGAGAAAGCGCTGCCGCTGTAGGCCGTGTTCATACAGCGCGTCCGGAGCGATGTTGGACGTCGCGATCAGGCAAACACCGTGCCGGAACAGACCGTCCAGCAACTCGCTCAGAATCATTGCATCCCCGATGTCGGAGACGAAGAATTCGTCGAAGCACAATACGCGCGCCTCGGCCGCCAGCCGCGCAGCGACCTGTTCGAGCGGGTTCGGCGTCCCCGCCAGCTCCCGGAGATCATGATGGACGCGCCGCATGAAGCGGTGAAAGTGCATCCGCACTTTGGCATCAAAGGGCAGGCAATCGAACAGCACGTCCATCAGAAAAGTCTTGCCACGCCCGACCCCACCCCACAGGTACAAGCCCATCACCGGCGTGATCGGGCGTCTTGATACCCGGTCTGCAATCTTCCCCAGCAGGCTGCGTTTCGCGGGGACCGCACAGAGCCTGTGATACAAGTCGTCCAGCCTGACCACCGCTGCGGCCTGCGCGGGATCGGCCTGGAAATTCGCGCCCGTGAGATAATGCTGGTACTTCTGCTGCGGCGTCACAGAACTCGCCTGAATGATTCATGAGTTCCCTGGTCAGGGTTGCCAGAGGCGCCGCACTTTACCGACGGCCGCACTCGGTAGCAATATCGTGCATGCCGCGGCCCATGGCGACGCTGTCCATACAACGCTGCTACACTCGCCGACGAACCCTTTCAGGTGCGAACCAACACTGACGCGATGCGCCAGATCGTACGATATCTGATTCTCCCGGCCCTGGCCGGCGCGGTTATCGGCGTCGTGGTGGTACTCGTCTCCAGCTTCGGAAGCTCCCCACGGACCGGCGCGGGGTATGCCGAAGCCGTCGCTGCAGCCGCGCCGGCGGTGGTCAACATCTACTCCACCCGGGTCATTCAGCAGCGGCTGCATCCAATCTGCACGCTGCCTCGATATCGCGATCTGTGCGAACGGTTCTCCGGCTCAAACCGGCGAATCCAGAACTCACTGGGATCCGGTGTGGTGGTTCGGGCCGACGGCTACATTCTCACCAACGCTCACATCATCGACGAAGCCAGCGAAATTCTTGTCGACTTCAACGACGGCACGACCGCCACGGCGGAAGTTGTCGGTACCGACCCCGAGACCGACCTCGCGGTCATTCGCGTGGAAGCCAAGGATCTCATCCCGATCCAGATCGGTTCCTCCGACACAGCCCGGGTGGGTGACGTTGTACTGGCGATAGGCAATCCGTTCGGCATTGGCCAGACCGTTTCGATGGGCATCATCAGCGCCAAAGGTCGTTACGGAATCAGTCGAAGTCCCTACGACGACTTCATCCAGACGGACGCAGCAATCAATCCAGGCAACTCCGGCGGGGCATTGATCGACGTTCGTGGCCAACTGATCGGCTTGAATTCACTCATCTACTCGCAAACGGGGGGATATCAGGGCATCGGCTTCGCGATCCCGGCGCAACTGGCCATGGCTGTGCTCGAGGAACTCATCTCCCAGGGTCGGGTAATCCGTGGGTGGCTGGGAATTGAGGTCCGCAGCAGCAGCAGAGATGCGGGTACCGGCATGGGGCTGGTGGTCACCCGCGTGTTGACCGGCGGCCCGGCAAACGCCGCCGGACTGATACGCGGCGACATCATCCTCTCGATAAACGATCAGCCGGCGGTCACGACCCGCGTGGTCATGCGCCAGATCGCGCTCACCGAACCCGGTGATCCGATTCGGCTTAATCTGATACGCAACGGCGAGCAGCTTGAAGTCGTCGCCATATCTGGCGTGCGCCCCCAGCCCGAGTGACCGTAGCCCGTCAGCCGTTGTGATCGAATCCGGCGATGCGGACTTCCGCGGCGCGTGCGTGCGCCTCCAGGCCCTCGCCGCGGGCCAGTACTGACGCGATCCTCCCCAACGCCTCGGCGCCCGCCGGCGTGCACGCAATGACCGAACTGCGCTTCTGGAAGTCGTATACCCCCAGCGGGGACGCATAACGGGCGGTTCCGAACGTCGGCAGCACGTGGCTCGGGCCCGCCGCATAGTCACCGATTGTTTCCCCCGAATGGGCCCCGAGAAAGATCGCTCCCGCGTGCTTCACGGCCACTAGCAGCGCATCCGGGTCGGCCACCGCCAATTCCAGATGCTCGGGCGCAATGCTGTTGCTGATCTCCACAGCTTCGGCCAGATCACGCGTTCGAATCAATGCCCCCCGGTCCGCAAGCGACCGCCTGATGATGGCTTCGCGATCCATGCTTGCAATCAGTTCCTGCATCTGCGCCATCACCGCGTCGAGAAATCCCGCATCGGGCGACAGCAGCATGGCTCGAGCCGTTGCATCGTGTTCAGCCTGGGAAAACAGATCCAGCGCGGCCCAACGCGGAGAGCTGCTGCCATCGGCAATGATCAGAATTTCGCTCGGCCCGGCAATGACATCGATGCCCACGGGCCCGAATACCAAACGTTTGGCCGCCGCCACGAACGCGCCTCCAGGACCCACAATCTTATCGACCTTCGAGATCGTCTCGGTGCCGAACGCCAGCGCAGCGACCGCCTGCGCTCCGCCAAGCGTGTACACCCGGTCTACCGAAGCCACGTACAGCGCTGCGAGCAGGAGTTGACTGCGCGCCCCGTCAGGGGTCGGAACGGTGACGGTCACATCCTGGACGCCCGCAACTCGTGCCGGAATGACGGTCATCAGCACCGTCGACGGGTAGGCCGCCTGACCGCCGGGCACGTAAACACCGACCCGGTCCAGCGGCAGCACCCGGCTACCCAGCCGATTACCGTAGTCATCCTCGAAGCTGAACGATTCGTTCAACTGCCGCTCGTGATACGTCCGGATGCGACCGGCGGCGACCTGTAAGGCATCGCGTTCCAAGGCCGGCAGCGCCTCGAAGCTGGCCTTCAGTTCCGCCGCTTCGATTGCCAGATCGGCGACCCTATCGGCGTGCACCCCGTCAAAGCGCGCAGTCAACTCGAGCAGGGCCGCATCACCCTCACGTTGCACCCGCTTCAGAATTTCGGCGGCGATCCTCGTGACCTCGTCGTCGGCCGAGATGTCCCAGTGGGTCAGCGCGTCCAGTACCTGAGAGAAATCCGCGTCCGCGCTATCGAGCCGCGCAAGCTTGAGCGGTGTCACCGTTCACCACCCGGTCCGGCACTGTCGTCCACCACCGTTCGCAGGTTATCGAGCAGCGCTTCGATTTCCGCGAAGCGCATCTTCAAGGACGCCCGATTGATGATGACCCGGGTACTGATGTGGGCAATGGTGTCGAGCGCCTCCAGGCCGTTCGCGCGCAGTGTGTTGCCGGTATCAACAATATCGACAATCAGATCGGCAAGCCCCATGAGCGGCGCGATCTCCATCGCCCCGGAGAGTCTGATGACCTCGACCTGGCGACCTTGCTCAGCGTAGTAGCGTTTCGCGACGTTGACGAATTTGGTCGCGATCCGCAGCCGACCCGAGGGCAACACCGCACCGATGGGTGCCGCCGACACGATCCGGCAGCGCGCGATGCCCAGATCCATGCGTTCGTAGAAGCCGGCACCGCCGTATTCCAACAAGGTGTCTTTACCAGTGACCCCAATATCGGCAGCGCCATACGCTACATATGTCGGCACATCGGCACCGCGCATGACCACCAGCCGCGCCCGACCACACTTGGAATCAAATATCAGGCGCCGGGAGCCCGCCATGGGTTCGTCGGGTTCGATCCCGCTGGCGGCGAGCAGGGGCAGAAACTCATCGAGAATCCTCCCGCGATTGAGCGCAATGGTAAGCGGTTCAGTCATGCATCCTTCCTGCCGCCTCGGATTCGCTCGACCGATGCTCCGAGTTGCACCAGCTTTTCCTCGATGCGTTCATAACCACGGTCGATGTGGTAGATCCGATCAATGAGGGTTTCACCTTCCGCAACCAATCCGGCGATCACCAGACTGAACGACGCGCGCAGATCCGTGGCCATGACCGGAGCGCCATGCAGCTTTGCAACGCCCTCGATCACTGCCGTCTTAGCGCCCTCCAGCGTAATATCAGCGCCCAGCCTGTTAATCTCCGGAACATGCATGAAGCGATTTTCGAATATCGTTTCCGTGACCCGCGACGTGCCTTCAGCGATCGCATTCAAGGCCAGGAACTGGGCCTGCATATCCGTCGGGAAGCCCGGATGAGGAGCGGTGCGGATGTCCACCGCCTTCGGCCGACCGCGGGACATGCTCAACGACACCCAGTCGGCTCCCTGCTCGATCACCGCACCGGCTTCGCTCAGTTTGATCAGTACCGCATCCAGGGTTTGCGGACGCGCGTGTTTGATCAATACATTGCCACCGGTAGCGGCCACCGCAATCAGGTAGGTGCCGGTCTCCACCCGGTCGGGCATTATCCGATGTTGAGCACCGTGCAACTCATCGACTCCTTCGATGCTGATCGTATCGGTACCCTGCCCCGAAATATGGGCGCCCATGGCGATCAGACATTCGGCGAGGTCGACGATTTCCGGTTCCCGCGCCGCATTCTCGAGCACCGTAGTGCCCTGCGCCAGGGCGGCGGCCATCATCAGGTTTTGCGTACCGCCCACCGTCGTGACGTCCATGAGGATGCGCGCGCCTTTGAGCCCACCACCGTCGTCGGCGATCACATAGCCATCGTCTACCACGACGTTGGCGCCCAGGGCGGCAAGTCCCTTCAGATGTTGATCCACGGGCCGCGAACCGATCGCGCAGCCACCGGGTAACGAGACCTCTGCTCTGCCGTAACGCGCCAGCAACGGTCCCAATACGGTGAACGAAGCACGCATCGTTTTGACGACTTCGTAAGGGGCCCGGCAGCCGCTCAGCGAACCACCGAGGACCTCCACATTCATTTCGTCGTCGACGATCACCTCGACCCCGAGGCATCCGAGCAGCTCGATCATGGTGGTTACGTCATGCAGATGCGGGACATTGCGGAGCGTGACCGGTTCAGCAGAGAGCAACGTCGCGGCCAGAATCGGCAGCGCCGAATTCTTCGCCCCGGAGATGCGCAGCTCGCCCGACAGACGGCGGCCACCTCGAACAAGCAGTTTATCCATCAGTCGACTGCTGCGCTTCCACTGGCGTGAGGGCGGAGATTGTCACCGCGTGCAGGGTGCCCTCGCGAATGAGGTCGCCAATGCATGCATACACGAGCTGCTGGCGCAGGACGCGCGATTGGCCATCGAACGCCGCCGACACCACGATAATCTCCATCCGTGAGCCATCGCCCTGCGCGGTGACGCTGCTGTCCGGGAAATCTTGCAGAATTTTATCGCGGACCAGATCAGGTAGCATCGAGCGGATCCAGCACCGGCAGCACCCCGTCGAGCCCATAAAATTCGATCAGCTCGTATAGACGTGCCGGCACGGCGCGGTAGTGGATGCGTTTCTCATGCCGTTGCGCCTGGCGTAGCCAACCCATCATCAACGCGATCACCAGACTGTTGCCGTCGACAACCGCACCCAGATCAAATACATGGACGGTATCCGGATCGGTCAACTCCCGGGCCAGGACCACATCGACTTCGTTGCGAATGGCAGCGGCGTCGGCAGCACTGACGCTGCCTTCCAGCTGATACTCACCGGCGGCAAGCTCGCGAAGCTTCACGTCGAGGCGTCGCTCGAATCCGCCGCCTGCTCCACGTCCGCGATGGATTCAGACCAGGAGTCGATCACGCGGTCGAGATCACCGCCGTGTTTAGGTGCCTTCATTGCGCTGGCGAACTGATTCCGGTACGTCAGGCCGATGTTGATCCCGTTGATGATGATGTTGCGTATGCGCCAATTCCCATCGTCGTCCAGCCGAACGGCATACACGGCCGGGTAGACCTTTCCAGACGAACTTCGCACCTCCATCTTCACCATCTGTTTGCTCGGGTCGCGCGGCGGCTTGGTTTCCGGAAGAACGACAATCTCCTCATCACCGAATTCGAGCAGCGCCTTGGCGTACGTGCGTACCAGCCCGTTTTTGAACGCCTCTGCGAACCGCGTGCGCTGGGCTTCACTGGCACGCTTGTAGTAGGCCGCCATGACGCCGCGCGCGAACGCGTCGAAATCGATCGCCGGGCCCAATACGTCCTGCACCGCGGCATAGAACCGTCCAGGGTCGGTCTCGTAATACTGCTTGCCCTGCTCAATCACCACGATCAGAGCATCGGAGGTATCGCGAACCATCTCTCGAGGGTCCGAAATGGCCGCCGCCGCCAGTCCGCCTGCGAACAACTGACCCGCCATCAGCCCGAAAAGCGCTCCACCGGCAATCAGTGTCTTCATCCTAATTTCCCATCCGGGTCACCAACTCGCCGATCAGGTTCTCCAGCACGAATGCACCCTGGGTTTCCGTAATGGTATCGCCGTCCACCAGGTATTCGTCTTCGGCGCCCAGCACGATGCTCACGTAGCGACCGCCGAGTATTCCTTCCGTCTGAATCCTGGCGCCCGCATCGACACTGAGGTTGTCGATACGTTTGTCGATGGCCATGCTGACGATCGCCTCACCGTACTCGCTGTCGATCTCAATGGCCGTGACCCGCCCGATAGTGACACCGGCCATGCTGACTTTGGCGCGCATCGATAGCCCGGCGATCTCATCGAAGCGCGCGTGCAAGGTGTACGTCTCGGCGCCGGCAGCAGGATTGATGCCGCTTACCCTGACCACAAGAAACACCAAGGCGAGTGCCCCTGCGACTAGAAACGCCCCTACGCTGATTTCGATGGTCCGAATCCGCATCATTTAAATTCTCCGTACATCACCAACGTCATCAGGAAATCCAGCGCCAGAACCGCAATCGACGAATACACCACCGAGTTGGTCGTCGCGGCGCTGATTCCCTCGGATGTCGGCACGCAATCATAGCCCTGGTACACCGAGATCCAGCTCACTACGACGCCGAAAACGACACATTTAACCACGCCTTTACCGACGTCAGTACCAATCTCGACCCCTTCCTGCATGCCCGCCCAGAACTGGCCATCGTCGATTCCCAGCCAATCGATACCCACCACCGAACCGCCCCAGATCGCCACGGCGGAAAAGATCATCGCCAGCAGGGGCAGGCATAGGAATCCGGCCCATAGCCGGGGCGCCACGATCCGGTGCAGCGGGTCCACGCCCATCATTTCCATGCTGGACAACTGGTCTGTCGCTTTCATCAAACCGATCTCGGCGGTCACGGCGGAACCCGCCCGTCCGGCGAACAACAGACCGGTCACTACCGGTCCGAGTTCGCGTAACAGCACCAGCGCCAAGCCGAGGCCGATCGAATCCTGGGCACCAAAGCGCGCCAGCTGAGTGTAGAACTGAAGCGTCAGAACCGCGCCGATCGAAAATGCCGAAAGCACGATTATGCCCATGGACATGACGCCAATCTGATAGACCTGTTTGACATACAGCGACCACTCACGGCGGCCCGGCACGTGCCACAGCGATAGAAACAGCAGAATACCGGCACGGCCGAAGCTTGCCAGTACGTCGAGGCCACGCTGGCCCACCAGCCTGAGAAAACGCAACATCAACGATCCCCGAGCACGTCTTCGAGAAAATCGTCGGCCGGATAGTGAAACGGCACCGGACCATCAGGATCGCCGTTGATGAACTGACGTACCTGGGTCGACGCGGACTCCCTGAGAATCTCCGGCTTACCCCGGCCGATCACGCGGCCATCCGCCACCACGTATATCTGATCGGCGATGCTCGCCGTTTCGTGAATGTCGTGGGACACGACCAGACTGGTCATCGACAACGATTCGTTCAGGCCGCGGATCAATGACACCAGCACGCCCATCGCAATCGGGTCCTGACCGGTGAATGGCTCGTCGTACATGATGAACAGCGGATCGAGTGCAATTGCCCGGGCCAACGCCACGCGACGCGACATGCCGCCGGAGAGCTGGCTCGGCATCAGATCGCGCGCGCCCCGCAAACCAACTGCATTGAGCTTCATGAGCACCAGATCGCGGACTATGTCTTCCGGCAGTTCAGTGTGCACCCGCAACGGGAAGGCGACGTTCTCGTAGACCGAAATTTCCGTGAACAGCGCCGCGGACTGGAACAGCATGCCCATGCCTTTGCGCAGCTCGAACAGCTCACGACGTGACAAGGAAGGCACGTCCTTCCCATTCACGACCACCCGGCCAGCATCGGGTTTGAGTTGCCCACCGATAATCTGCAGCAATGTCGTCTTGCCGGTGCCGCTGGGACCCATCAGCGCGGTGATTTCACCCCGTGGAACCACGAGGTCCAGCCCATCGAAGATCAGACGGTCCCCGCGGCTGTAGCGTAGCCCTTCGATTTCGATCAGGTTATCTGTCATGTCTTTCGTCAGACGTCCATGTGTCCGGCCAACGTCTATACACAGTCGCCGCCGTGCCCCGCAAGCCGAACTATACCATCCCCGCCTGGCGCACCGTTGGCCCGCACGATCAAGCCTCCGCTGACCTGTCGCTGGTTGACGTGGTATCCAATAGCTTCTTTAATCACTCGCCTTTTGAGCGTCTCCAATACGCCTATGTGGCTTCCCATCCTGGTGCTGATCTTCGGCTTCATCATGCTTGTGTGGAGCGCCGATCGGTTCGTCTCGGGTGCCGCCGCCGCTGCCAACAATCTGGGCGTATCGAAGATGTTGATCGGCCTGACGGTCGTGTCGCTCGGTACGTCGGCACCGGAAATTCTGGTCTCTCTGACGGCGTCGCTGGATGGCATTCCGACGCTGGCCATCGGCAACGCGATCGGTTCGAACATCGCCAACATCGGGCTAGTCCTGGGCATCACCGCGTTGATCAGGCCACTCCCCTTCGCCACGTCGGTCCTGAAAGGCGAACTACCCTGGTTGATCGGCACGACGCTCATTGCACTGTTCTGCCTGGCCGATTTCGAGCTCAACACCATCGACGGCATCATCCTGCTTAGCGGGCTCGGATACATCCTCTATCGCCTGACGCGCGTACCCAAGTATGCCCCGGAGGGGTTCACCGACACCTTCGAAGAAGAGCTGGACGAACTGCCCGAGATGCAGACTACGCGTGCACTGTTCTGGTTAATCACCGGGTTGGTGGTCCTGCTCGTCAGCGCCCAGGCACTGGTGTGGGCGGCCACGGACATCGCCGAGTATCTCGGCGTGAGCGACCTGGTGATCGGCCTGACCGTGGTCGCCGTCGGAACGAGCCTGCCAGAACTGGCCGCAACGGTCGGATCCGCGATCAAGGGTCACCCGGACATCGCCATCGGCAACGTCGTCGGCTCAAACATTCTGAACATTCTGGCGGTGTTGGCCATACCGGCATTGGTGCAACCCACGATTCTCGAGTCCGTAGTGCTGTGGCGCGACTTCGGGATGATGTTTGCGCTGACCATGCTGCTGGTACTGTTCGCCTACGGCATGGGATCACGAGCGATCATCACCCGGTTCGAAGGCGGTGTGCTGATGCTCGCCTGGGTCGGATACAACTATCTGCTGTTCCATCAGGCATGATCGCCCAAGGATGATTGTATTGACTAAAGCGCTGTCGGAGCGGGCGCTGCAGACCCGGCTGCTGATCCTCGACGTAGACGGCGTGCTCACCGATGGGCGCCTCTACTACAGCGACAGTGGTAGCGAACTCAAAGGATTCTCGACCCAGGACGGAGCCGCACTGAAACTGCTGATGGGCAGTGGCGTTCAGACCGCGATAATCACCGGCAGAAGCTCCGCGCTGGTCGCTCGTCGGGCCGAAGAACTTGGCATCAGTCACTACTATCACGGTTCGGAAGACAAGCGCCTGGCGCTGGAGCAACTCGCGGATGTCAGTGGTGTCTCGCCGGCTCTCATGGCCCATGTGGGCGACGACCTGCCCGACCTGGTGCTGTTCAACCGGGTCGGCCTCAGGTTCGCGGTTCCCGGTGCACATCCCGTGGTACTCGAGCGCGCCGACTACACGACCACAGCGCAACCGGGGTCTGGCGCGGTCCGCGAAGTGTGTCAACTGTTGATGACCGCGCAAGGTACCTGGGATGACGCGCTGGCCCGCTATGATCGTTGATTCATGAATGCCTGGAACTGGCTGCTGTTGTTGTCCGGTTGCGTTGCAATCGTTTTCCTGCTGCGTGATACCGACGAGGCCGCAATCGACGCATCGCCATCCGAGGTGCTTTCGGACGAGCCGGACCTGTACATGGAAGACGCCGTGATCACTCAGTACCAGGACGACGGGACGCTCAGATACGAACTGGCCGCGAGCCGTGTCCGCCATTACCAGGATCGCGACCTGACGCGGCTCGACACACCCGATCTGCAGATGCACCAGACCGACCATCCGCCCTGGAGCGCGCGCGCCGACGAAGGAGAGATCAGATACCAGGCGACCCGGGGGAACGTCCTCGAGGAGGTCGTCTATCTGCACCACAATGTGTACCTGGAGCAGACGCGCGGCGAACGCTTCATCAGCCTCAGGTCCGACGACCTCACCATCTACCCCCAACGTCAATACGCGGAAACGGACCAAGCTGTTATCATCGATACCAACACCGGACGCACCAAGGCGGTGGGTCTGGCGGCCGATCTGGAACGCAGCGTGCTGCAACTGTCGTCCAACGAAACCCAACGAGTGCATTCAATTGTCCTGCCGTTTCAGTTCAAGCCGTAGGGCCGCATCGTTGTGCGTCGCAACGCTGCTGATGGCCGTCCCGGTCAGCTGGGCGTTGCCTGAAGACGCCGACCAGCCGATCAACATTCGCGCCGACACCGCGGAACTCGACGAAGGCAAGGGAGTGGCAATCTACCGGGGTTCCGTGCAGTTGGATCAGGGCACTCTGCGTGTGACCGCGGACACCATGACCATCGAACTGGTCGACCAGAAGGTCGTCAGGATCACCGCCGAGGGCAATCTCGCGCACTATCAACAACAGCTGAACCTAGACGATGATGCGGTGGTCGCGAACGCAGAGACGATCATCTACCACACGCAAACGGAACGCGTCGAACTCGTGGGTAAGGCCTACCTGAGGCAGAACGAAAACGAGTTCCGGGGTGCGCTCATCGAGTACGACATGCGCGCCGGCAAAGTCAACGCCTCCGGGGGTCGGGTGGAAATGATCCTCAAGCCCGCGGCACGGTCAACCGAGTAGTCGTCCATGCCAGAGCTGCGGGTGCGTAACTTGAGCAAGCGGTACGGTCAACGGCAGGTCGTGGAAGACATCAGCCTGACCGTCGCCCGCGGTGAGATCATCGGACTCCTGGGCCCCAATGGGGCGGGCAAGACCACCAGCTTTCACATGATCGTGGGTCTGATCAAAGCAGACGGCGGCAGCATTTTGCTGGATGACGTCAGCATCACCAATCAGCCGATGCACCAGCGCGCGCGCGCCGGGATTGGCTACCTGCCCCAGGAAGCCAGCGTGTTCCGCAAGCTGAGCGCCGAAGACAACCTGCGCGCGATACTGGAACTGCGCAAAGATCTGGACAAGTCGGCGCGCAACGAAAAACTCGAATCGCTGCTCGACGAGTTCGGTCTGCAGGGCGTACGCAGCAATCTCGGAGAGCAACTGTCCGGCGGGGAACGGAGGCGCGTCGAAATCGCCCGCGCGCTCGCCACAGAACTCAAATTCATTCTGCTGGACGAGCCCTTCGCCGGCGTCGATCCGATTTCCGTGAACGAGATCAAGAGTCTGATCCGCGACCTGGCAAAACGGCGAATAGGGGTGCTGATCACCGATCACAACGTTCGCGAGACCCTCGACATCTGTGACAGGGCTTACATTGTCGCCACGGGCCACATCATTGCAGAAGGTGACGCGGACGCCATACTATCCAATGAGACCGTACGCGACGTGTACCTCGGCGATGAGTTCCGCCTCTGACCCCGACGAATCAGCCCCCATTTCGAGGTTCGGGCGCCTCCGCAGGGTTAAATGAACGGCGTCGCAGCAGATACGTATGAAGCAAACGCTGACGCTCAAACTCGGGCAGCACCTGACGATGACACCCCAGCTGCAGCAGGCGATTCGCCTGTTGCAGTTGTCGACGCTCGATTTGCAGCTCGAAATTCAGCAGGCGATCGAAAGCAACCCGATGCTGGAACTCGACGAGGATGATGTCGATAGTATCGACGAGCCGGACCCGGATTCTGTCGAGGCGCTAACCGACGAAGCCGAAAAAACCGCCGGAGTCGATGAGGATGCTGGCGACGAACCCGACTCGGAACGCTCTGGCGATCCGGAGGCCGACTCGGACTCCGATGGGCCACAAGCCGACGGCGAATGGCAGGACGAGATCCCGGAGGAGTTACCGGTCGACAGTTCCTGGGACGATGTGTATCAGCCCGCCTTGCCCCCTGTGGCGTCCGGGTCCGACTACGACCACGAAGAGCGCAACGGCACTCAAGACAGCCTCGCGGACCACCTTGCCTGGCAGCTGAATCTGACGCCGATGTCGGACACCGACCTGGTCATTGGTACTGCGATCATCGAGGCCGTGAATACCGACGGCATGATGACCCAGACGATCGACGACCTGCTGCAGGGTTTCGATCCGGAGTTGGAGATCGAGCCGGACGAAGTCGAGGCGGTTCTGAAACGCATTCAACAGTTTGATCCGCCCGGGGTGGCAGCCCGGGATCTTTCGGAATGTCTGCTCATCCAGTTGCGCCAGCTCAATGACGGACACGCGCTACTGGCCGACGCCAAGGCCCTGGTCGCCGATCACCTCGACCTCCTCGCCGCCCACGACTTCGTCGCACTGAGGCGCAAAACCCGATTGGCCGAGGACGAACTGCGCAGCGTGATCGACCTGATCCAGTCCTTGAACCCACGTCCCGGGTCCGGCGTCGGGCCCGACGAAACCGAGTACGTCATTCCAGACATCCTGGTCCGCAAGGAAAAAGGCAAGTGGCTGGTCGAACTGAATCCCGAAGCCGCGCCGCGCGTGCGCATCAACAACGACTACGCGAGTCTGGTCAAACGCGCCGACAACTCCCCCGACAATCAGTTCCTCAAGAACAACCTCCAGGAAGCTCGCTGGTTCCTCAAGAGCCTCCAGAGTCGCAACCAGACACTGCTCAAGGTCGGCACGCGAATCGTCGAGCATCAGCGCGGATTTCTCGAATATGGGGAGGAAGCGATGAAACCACTGGTGTTGCACGACATTGCGGACGCGGTCGACATGCACGAATCGACTATTTCCCGAGTCACGACCCGCAAATACATGCATACGCCGCGCGGCGTCTTCGAACTCAAATACTTTTTCTCGAGCCACGTCGGCACCGCCACAGGTGGCGAAGTCTCCAGTACCGCAATCCGTGCGCTGATCAAAAAGCTCACGGCTGAAGAGAACCCGCGAAAACCGTTGAGCGACAGCAAAATCGCGGCGATACTCGCAGAGCAGAACATCAGGGTGGCGCGACGAACGGTTGCGAAGTATCGCGACCTGCTGTTGATTCCACCCTCGAACGAACGGAAACGGCTGGTCTGAGGCGGCTCGTCGCCGGCCGGATCAGCGGCGCCAGTCGATGGCCCCGCGCCTCGATGTCTTCCGACGCGTCCGACAGGGGTCGACACGGTCGACCCGGTCCGATACGCAAAAAGGAGAAGTCCATGCAGCTCAGCGTCTCCGGGCATCACATCGAAGTAACCGACGCCCTGCACAGCTATGTCACCAGCAAGTTCGAGCGCCTGGAACGTCACTACGACCATATGACCAACGTCCACGTGGTGCTTTCAGTGGAAAAGCTCGTTCACAAGGCCGAGGCAACGGTTCACATCAGCGGCGCGGAGATTTTCGCGGACGCCGATGAAGACGACTTGTATGCAGCAATTGACGCCTTGGCCCACAAACTCGATCGGCAGATAGTCAAGCACAAGGAAAAGCTCGTGGAGCGCCATCACCGCGGTCGCAGTTGACCCGGCTGCCCCTTACCATTGCCGGCAATATGATCGATTTCCGTTCCATCCTGCGCCCCAGCCTGACCCGGAGTTCATTTCCAGCCTCCAGCAAGAAGCGCGTCCTGGAGCAAGCCGCCGAAGTGATCGCAACCGGTTCGTCCGATCTGATCTCACGCCAGCTGTTCGATCAGCTGATGGCGCGGGAGCGGCTCGGTTCTACCGGCCTCGGCGAAGGCGTCGCCCTGCCACATTGCAGGCTCGATGGCACGCGCTCGATTATTGGCGCTTTCCTGCATCTGGCAAGCCCCATCGATTTCGATTCAGACGACGGCGAACCCGTGGATCTGATTTTCGTACTCGTGGTGCCCAGCGAGGCCGAGGGAGCGCACCTCGATGTTCTGAAAAATGTCGCGCGCGTATTAGGCGATCCGACCAGCCGAGAGCGACTTCGCGCGCCCACCGACGACACCGATCTGTACAGCAACCTGCTCGACCTGCTGGAGCGCGCCACTGGGTTGGGGGAACGGTCGGAGTCATGAAGGTCATCGTGATCAGCGGCCGATCCGGCTCCGGTAAAAGTACCGCACTGCACGTTCTGGAAGATGCCGGATTCAACTGCATCGACAACTTTCCAGTCGCTTTGCTGCCCGCACTGATCGAAAATATACGACAGGATCCGTCCCAGGCGAATCAGGAACTGGCGGTCAGCATCGATGCTCGCAATTCGGCGCACGACCTCGAACGCTTCCCTGAAATTCTACTGACGTTGGACAAACCCGACGTCCATTTCGAGATCATCTACCTCGACGCGCTTGGCCCCACCCTCGTCAAACGGTTCAGCGAAACACGCCGGCGCCATCCGCTGACCGATGCAACCACCGATCTGCGTCAAGCGATTGAAGCAGAGCGCGGCGTCCTGGCGAACATCGCCGACATCGCCGACCTCAACATCGACACCACGCGGCTGTCAGCCGCGGACCTCACTGACACGATCAGGCAGCGTGTTACCTTGCGCGACCAATCGAACATGTCACTGCTGTTCCGCTCCTTTGGCTATAAATACGGCGTGCCAGTGGACGGCGACATGGTTTTCGACACCCGCTGCCTGCCCAATCCTCACTGGGAACCTGAATTGCGTAAGCTCACCGGCCGCGATCAGCCAGTGATCGACTATCTCGAATCCCAGAGTGACGTGAGCGAAATGTACGCTGACATCCATGGCTATCTCGCCAACTGGCTGCCGCGCTTCGCCGCCAACCACCGCGTCTACATGACCGTGGCGATCGGTTGTACCGGGGGAAGGCACCGATCGGTGTACATGGCCGAACGCCTCGGCGCGCAGTTCGTTAGAGACAACGACAACGTGCTGGTCCGACACCGGGAACTGGAGTTCTGATCGGCCATGTCGGAACGCGAAATCACCATCATCAACCGGTTGGGACTGCATGCCCGCGCGGCATCGAAGTTCGTCAACCTGGCAAAAACCTTCGGCAGCACCATCGAGCTCGTCAACGGTGATATCCGCGTCGACGGCAAACGCATCATGAGCGTCATGCTGTTGGGCGCAAGCCAGAACACCCGGTTGACGCTCTGCACGGATGGAGAAGATGCGGACCAGGCGTTGGGTGCACTCTGCGAGCTCATCGAAGATCGGTTCGGCGAGGCCGAATAGTTCAGAGAGCCTCTCGTCGAGTATTGGATCGAGGGTTCCTCGCTGGCTGCACATCCGGTGACAGGTTAATCTTGCCGCGCCTATCCAGGAGGCGGCATGGAGTTCCAGAAGCAGCTCAGTGAAGTAATCCGCTCATTCGACGCCGGAACCTGGGACGAGATGCGCTTTCTGCTCGCCGCGCTCAAGCCCCGGGAGATCGCCAACCTTCTGGAATCGACGCCGCGGAAGGTGCGCTCCGTCGTCTGGGAACTGGTGGATGAAGAGACTTCGCACAAGGTTCTCCAGTATCTGGTGGATGATGTCCGTGCGGATTTCCTGGAGTCCATGGACACGGCAGAGTTGGTCGCCGCGGCCGACGATCTCGCAACCGACGATTTCGCGGACATCCTCCAGCAACTACCCGACACGATTACCCGGGAAGTTCTCAATTCCATGGACGCCCGCGACCGGGCCCGGGTCGAGGCGGTGCTCGCCTACCCCGAGGACAGCGCCGGCGGCCTGATGAACACGGACACCACCACCGTACGACCCCGTCATTCGCTGGAGCTCGTGCTGCGCTACCTTCGCCGGCAAGGCGAGCTCCCGGAGGCGACCGACAATCTGATCGTGGTCAACAGCCGGGATGAATACGTCGGCGTGTTGCCGCTGACGCGGCTGATCACCTCGGACCCGAGCGTTACCGTGCGCGAAGTCATGAACGCCGAAGCCGAGGCCATTGAGGTATCCAGTCCCGACACCGAGGTTGCGCATCTGTTCGCCGAGCAGGATCTCATTTCGGCCCCCGTGGTCGATCCGCAGGGCAAACTGTTGGGCCGAATCACCATCGACGACGTGGTGGACGTGATCATTGAGGACGCGGATGAAACGATACTCGCCCGGGCCGGCCTGGAGGTAGACGAGGATACCTTCACGCCAGCGCTCAAATCTGCCCGCAGACGAGCGGTATGGTTGGGCATCAACCTCGTCACCGCCTTGCTCGCCGCGGCGGTCATTAACGTTTTTGAGGAAACTATTGCCAAAGTCGTTACGCTGGCAGTGCTGATGCCAATCGTGGCCAGCATGGGAGGCATCGCAGGAACCCAGACCCTGACGCTGGTCATACGCGGCCAGGCACTCGGTCAGCTGGGCGGAGGCAACCTGTGGTGGTTGTTCAACCGCGAGCTGGTCGTGGCGATTCTCAACGGACTGCTCTGGGCAAGCCTGGTGGCGGTCGGCGTGGCCCTGGTGTTCGGGGACGTAACCCTCGGCGCACTCATAGGCATCGCGATCATCATCAACATGATCGTTGCCGTGGTATCAGGCAGCGTCTTACCTTCGATCCTCAACGCCGTCAGCATCGATCCCGCGATAGCAGGCGGCGTGGTCCTCACCACGATTACCGATGTGGCCGGTTTCTTCGTATTCCTCGGACTGGCGACCCTCGCCTACGCCTAGTGTCCTAGCCCGCAGCGATGGTCATTTCGTCGATGAGAATCGAGCCCGTCAGCAGATTACCGCGCCGGTCCAGATCATCGCCGCTGCCGACGATGCCGAGGTACATCCGTGCAAGGTTGGAGGCGATGGTCAGCTCTTGAACCGGGTACGCCATTTCGCCGTTCTCGACCCAGAATCCCGCTGCCCCACGCGAGTAGTCGCCCGTCACCAGGTTGATGCCCTGTCCCATGAGTTCCGTCACCAGCAAGCCGGTTCCCATCTGGGCGAGCAACTTCTGCCGCGGGCGATGGGGGCCCTCGAGGTCGAGGTTGTGAACGCCGCCGGCGTTACCTGTGGTCTCGAGCCCCAGCCGTCGGGCTGAGTACGTGCCCAGCACATAGCGCGCTACGCGACCCCCGTCAACAAATGCCTGTTCCCGGGTTGCCACCCCATCCGCGTCAAATGCCGCGCTGCCATGGCCACCCGTACGCAGGGGGTACTCGACCAGCGAATAGCAGTCCGGCAGCACGGCGCGCTCAAGAGAATCCGTCAGAAACGAGGCGCGCCGGTACAGCGCGGCGCCGCTCAGCGCGCTGATCAGGTGGCCGATCAACCCCGAAGCAATCGGCGCATCGAAAAGTACGGGGTATCGCCCGGTGGCGATCTTGCCGGGCTCCAATCTCGCGACAGTACGCTCGGCCGCCTTTCGCCCAACGGCCTCGGGCGCTTCCAGCGCGTCCGCGCGGCGCGCCACGGTGTACCAGTGGTCGCGCTGCATACGGTCCTGCTCGCCCGCAATGACCGCACAACTGGTCGCATGCCGGGTGCTCAGGTAGCTGCCAATGAAGCCATGGGTGTTGCCGTACGCCCGACAACTCTGCTGCGTCGAGACGCTCGCGCCATCCGAGTTCACCACCCGCGCGTCATCCCGGGCAACGTCCTCGCAGGCGAGCGCGAGGCGCTCGGCGTCCGCTACCGATACATCCCAGGGGTGGTAGAGGTCGAGGTCGGGCAGCACCTCCGGCATCAACTCCGCTGCCGCCAATCCATGGCAGGGATCTTCCTGAGTGAAACGCGCGATGTTGAGCGCAGCCCGCACCGCGTCGCGAACCGCGTCCGGGGAGCTGTCAGAGGTGCTTGCTGAACCCTTGCGCGTCCCAAGATATACGGTGATGCCAAAGCCTTGATCGCGATTGAACTCCACGGTTTCCAGCTCACCCATGCGCACCGTGACGCCGAGTCCGCAATCCTCACTGGCCGATACTTCGGCCGCATCCGCACCGGCGCGGACTGCTTCTTCCAGAATTGACGCCACCAGCGACTTCAGCTTGGCCTCGCTCTCCGCTACGCTGGTCAGAATTCCCCTCGAAACATCCGTAACTTCAGTCATTGATGGATCCGCTGTTATCCGACAGCTCGCCTTGATGGACGACCGGCCCAGCAAAAGCGCGCTCAAACAGGAAGCGCGGCGCCTGCAAAGCCTCGGCGCCGCGCTGACACGTCTCAATGACGAGCAACTCGCACGACTGCCTTTGAGCAGCGAATTGCGGGACGCGCTGCGTGCCTACCGGCGGATTCACAGCCACGAAGCCGGGCGCCGACAAGCGCAATTCATCGGCCGGTTGATGCGCGATGAAGACACCCCTGCGATTGCCCGCGGACTCGACGACCTCCAGCAAATCAGCGGGCTCGCCCGGAACGCCCACCAGGAGGTCGAACGCTGGCGGACCCGTCTGCTCGAAACGGACCTCGCCCTGACTGAGTACATCACGCGGTACCCCGATACCGATCGCGTCGCGCTGCGCAACCTCATTCGCCTAGCCCGCCGAAATCCAGAGAACCCTTCACGACCGCTGTTCCGGTTCATCCGAACTGATCAACAACGCCGCAGCAGCCCGGCGGCCGATACTTAAGGAAGGCTCCCTAGGCATCGGTCCCACCCACGATCACTTCATCGATCTTCAGGGTTGGCTGACCCACACCCACTGGCACGGACTGCCCATCCTTGCCGCAGATGCCAACGCCCTGGTCCAGGGCCAGATCGTTGCCGACCATTGAAACTCTGCGCATCACCTCGGGGCCGTTACCGATCAACGTGGCACCCTTGACCGGGCGCGTCACCTTGCCATTCTCGATCAGGTACGCCTCGGTTGCCGAAAATACGAACCTGCCCGAGGTGATGTCCACCGAGCCACCGCCAAAGTTTGCGGCATACAAGCCGCGCGGCACGCTGGCGATGATTTCCTCCGGTGCATGTTCGCCGGCCAGCATGAACGTGTTGGTCATGCGCGGCATGGGCAAGTGGCCATAGGACTGACGGCGACCGTTGCCGGTGCTGCGGGTGCCCATCAAACGGGCATTCAGCTTGTCCTGCATGTATCCCTTGAGAATGCCATTCTCGATCAGCACGGTTCGCTCGGTGGCGCAGCCTTCGTCGTCGATACTCAGCGAGCCACGCAGACCGTCGAGGGTTCCGTCATCAACCACCGAACACAACGGCGACGCGACCTGCTCGCCGATCCGGCCGGAATAGGCCGAACTCCCCTTGCGGTTGAAGTCGCCCTCCAGCCCGTGACCGACCGCCTCATGCAACAACACGCCGGGCCATCCGGGCCCCAGTACCACGGTCATGGGTCCCGCCGGCGCAGCATCGGCTTCCAGATTGACCAACGCGCCGCGTACGGCTTCGTCGGCATACCCTATCGCGCGATCACCCTCCAGCAACCAGTCCAATCCGCAGCGGCCACCGCCGCCTGCGTGGCCCCGCTCGCGGCGTCCGTCCTGCTCGACCAGCACAGTGACATCCAGGCGAACCAGGGGTCGGGCATCGGCGGCCAGGGTGCCATCGCTGGCAACGACCAGAATGGTCTCATAGGACGCCCCGAGCCGGACGTTTACTTCAATAACGCGCGGGTCCAGCGCTCGTGCATGCCGATCGACCCGTTCCAACAGGGCGATCTTAGCGGCTTCGTCCACGGTCGAAATCGGATCGATCGCTGGGTACCGAGCCGGTGCCGCGACCCTCGATGTCGAGCCAACCGCCACGCGTTTATCTTGCCCCGCGCGAGCAATGCTCCGCGCGGCCTCCGTCGCCTGTTCCAGTGCGGGGAGGGCGATATCATCCGCATAAGCGAATCCCGTTCGCTCGCCGGTTACCGCGCGCACCCCCACACCCCGGTCGGTGCTGAAGGATCCTTCCTTGACCAGACCGTCGTCCAGCACCCAAGACTCGCTGCGCAGTGACTGAAAAAACAGTTCCCCGACATCCACAGCGCGTGACATCAGGCGACCCAGCAGTTCCTCCACGGCCCGCTGGTTCAGCTCCGCCGGGGACCACAACGCCGTCTTGGCCGATTCAATCAGGTCCATCGTTTCGCCACATATGACGTCATATCAGGAATCCGTCGCCCCGCCATCACTGCTGGGTTCTTCCTCATTGGCATCCGTCTCCGCCTGCGCGCTGCCGTCGATCGACTTCGAAAAGACCTGCACGAAGGTCACGTTCGGGTCATCCAACGTACCGCTAATTCTGTATTTCGCGCTGCTGAAGCTTTCAATCTGGTCACGAAACAGCCGCTCGCCGACGAATACCGCGCCGCCGAGGATCGGGTTGGCGAAAACGCTCAGGTAGGCAGCATACCAGGGCAAACTGGCACTGACCGGCAAGGTCACCACCATCTCGTTGTCGAGCTTCCCCGATTCCAGATCCACGGTTCCGGCAAGACGAAAACTGCCCCCGGTACCTTCCACTTCCATAGGCTGGGTGAAGGTCATGAAACCGTCGACCAGCTGTGTCTGCGCGGTGACCTGATCGAAACTGATCCCCTTGCCGAAGACGTCGGAAAAATCGAGGGTCATGCGCTTGGCCAGCGCTGCAAGGTTGAACAGCCCGAATATCCGCACGGTACCGCTGCCACTCTGCACATCCAGAAATCGGCCCTTTTTGATGTCGACGTCCATGCGGCCGCTGGTATCCCAGAGATCGAAATTCAGCGGCGAGCCGGGCCAGCTGAGGTCCGCCTTCAGACGGGCCGATTCGCTCTCGATACTGGCCGCATAATCCCACTGAGGTAACACTTCAGCCAGATTTGCAGTGGTGATCAAGCCGGCGAATCGGGTCACGTTCTCGGACGTATTCCAGTGGCCGGGCGTACTACCTTCGATACGCAGTCCTTTGATCGTGGCGGTCAGGTCGTGAACCGCAAACCCTTGCGCATCGCGCCTGATCTTCATCGCCCATTCGCCGTAGCTGGATTCACCGATCAGAATTTCGCTGACCACCACGTCGAGATCCGGCATCCCACTCAAATCGATGCCCTCGAGCGGGTCTCCGGCTTCCTCCTCCCCCGCCGGGAACGAAATGTACTCCACCGCCACCTGCATCGCCTCGGGCGGCCGCCACGCCAGCGTACCTTTGAGCTGTGGACCCTCGACGCTGACCCGCATGCCATCGCCGCCACCGGACGCGTCGATCAGCAGGTCGTCGAACACCACATCACCGACGTACGCCCGGTCCACTTCGAACCCTGGCAACGTCCAGCGTTGGTCCGAATCACTGTCCTCGACCAGCGCCAGCAGGTCGCTCCAAACCGAGAGATCGGCAGATTCGATCCGACCGACGACCGTCAGACCGTCTCGGTCCTGCGGCGCGGGAACCCAATCACTGCTCGCGCCCACCCTGATGAATCCGCTGAGTCCGCCCGCGTCCATGAGCCGCACCCACCCGGTCGCGATGTCCGGCCAGGCAATCTCGATGCCGGTGAAGCCCTCGTCGAAGCCAATTTTCAATCGCGTGGGCCGCCGTTCGCTCGCCGGCTTCCCAAAGGGCGGCGGCAGGGCAATCGTCACCCCCTCCAGCGCCGTCACGACCTCGAGCCGTGGTGCCTCATCAGGCCGCATCGCGAGTGTCGCAGTAAAGTCGGCTTCGCCGTCGAGCAATCCGTGGTCACCGAGTTCCAGCCAATCGTTCACCTCGTCGGTCGTCACATGGCCCGTCAGGGCCAGGCGCACCTCGCCCTCGATCGTCTCGATGGCATAGCTCGCCGGGCGATCGAACAACCGGCCGGCCATCGGCTCTGCGGCAACCACGAATGGGTGTTGATAACGCACCTCACCGCTCAAATCCTGCAAGGTCAGCCCGAGATTCCGAAGGTCCAGGGTGACCCGAGCCAGGTTCAACTCGAGTTCGATGTCGAGCCGCTCCTCATCCACGCCCAGTGGCACGCGCAGATCCACGGCAAACTCCGTGTCGCCCGCCGCGGTCCAACTCTCATCGACCTGAGGCAGCCACTGGATGAGCGGCGATTCCCGGATCACACGTAACACGGCGGCGGCGCTGCCGCGCCCGAGGCCATCGACCTCGGCGTAATCACCCACCCGCGGCACGAATACGCGCATATCCTTCAGTTCGAGGTCGAGTAACGAGCCGCTCGATATATCGACGTGCGTCCCGGCACGCGATATCCGGATATCACCGTTCAGTCGGGTGGCAACCGGCCAGTCAGCGTGATATCGAATCGTCGCATCCACAGCGTCACCGGAAATTTCCGTGTGCCTCATCAATTTGCCCGGATGGGTTCGAATGTGGCCCTGATACGCGACCAGGGCCCGGTTGACGTGTCCGGACAGCAGCGCCTCGCCGAGCCAGCCGACCAGCTCGCGGGACAGCTTTCTGGGGACGTAGTGTCTTATCTCGGTCACCGACATATCGTGTATGTCGGCGAAAATTGCCAGGTGCTGCTCATAGCGATCCTTCGGGCGGCTGAGGACAAAGCCGCCCACCGCGTGCGTGTCACCGGTAACCAGGCGCAAGTTCTCACTGCGAATGCCGAGGTAGCCCGGTTCGAACCAGACGTACACTGCCCCTTGCACGCCCTGGAACTCCGAATCACGCTCGAATACTCCAGGAAATCCAAGCACGATGTCGTCTTCATCAAAGACGAGTTCGAGACCCTGTTCATAGCCGGTGACCGCCGCATCCGCCCGGCGCAGCTTCGGCACGCCTTTGAAGCTCTCGCTCGACAGGTTGGTGAGCCTGGCGCTGTATCCGATCTGACCCTCCGCAGGATTTAGGCGAACCTGCACGGCATGGGCCTCGCCTGCAACGTTCAGGCCTGCAAGCCACGTGTCAACAATGGGGATCCCCGCCAACGCGCTGTGCACCACGTCCGCTGCCACACCCAAATCGACGAAACCAACCGTGAGTGCAAAGTCGCTGAGCGAGTCCTCTAGGTGGCCGCTCACGTCGATATCCGCAAGCTCCAGCAGCGCCGGTTCCGGTCCGGCGACTATGCGCAAACCGCCGATCCGGGCGCGCCATGACTCAAGGTCATTCTCGGCTCGCGCCTCGACTCGAAATGCCACCTCATCCAACGATCCTGTCCCCAGGCGCAGATCGCGAAGTGCAACGTCGAGTTTGCCGCGGCCTTCACCCGATTCGATGTGCCAACGCCCGTGAACTTCCTCCAGCACGCCGCCGGCGGCACCCAGTGCAATCCCCAGCGCTGGCGAGATCGTCAACGCCGCGGCATCCACCGTGGCTACCCCCGCGCCCCCGAGTCCAAGCAGACTCTCGTGCAGGGCATAGCGGACGGTGACCCCGCAGTCTTTACAAGAAGGGTCGGCAGCCCACAACCGCAGCACTCCAGCGTGGGCTCTGTCGCTATTCCGGGTCGCCACGCTCCCCTCGAAGTCGCCCACCAGGATCCACGGATCCTCCGCTTCGTCGACCACCTCCGAGCGCTGGTCATCCGGGCGTTGGTCATAAAATCGCAGCCGCAGGTTCGGCATCGAGATCGAATCACTCTCCCACAGCAGCGCGGCTATCGAAATCGGCAATGCACGGATCGGCTCGCCGCCCAGCTGCCAAACGCCATCAGGGTTCCGGACCAGTGCCAACTCCACCGCACCGATGTCCAGCCTGCGCGCCACCAGGGAACTGTGCAGCGCGCTCTCGAGCAGATCCAACTCGAAGGTCACGTCGCGCGCCTGGCCGCCATTGAAGCGAATGCTGTCCGCGCTGATGATCGGATTCAGGCCGCGCCAGTCACCCTTGAAACCGCTTAGTTCGATGCCACGGGCATCGAGGAGCGAGTTGAGCTGAGGTTCCAGATCGTCGAGCCAAAGCACCAGCACGCGTCCCGTGCTGGTAGTAATGGCGATCAGCACGGTGACGAAACCCGCAAACCAGAACAGCCAGCGCAGCACCACGATCACCTCAGGTCACCCACCGGAATACCTGACATTCGACCGCCTGCATCGCACTTGATTCACCGGGTCGTCGCGCGGCTACGGGCGCGGAACGCCCTGAACCAGAGCGACATCGAACTGTTCGAGGCCATAGCTGGGTTCCACCTGGAAGCGCACCGCGCGCCCGACCTCCTCGGCCAACCATGTCACGCCATCGGATTCTTCATCCAGCAATCGATCGACCACGTTCTGGGACCCGCGCACCAGGTACTCGTAAGCTCCGTCGCCCGGCGGCAGCTCCGGACAGTCGTTACGGGCGTCACGCATGATCGCCCGGAATACTTCGAAGCAGACGGTTTCCTCGGTTTTCAGCAGCCCGCGCCCCCCGCAGGAGTCACAGGGTTCGCACATCTGCTGCACCAGGCTTTCACGGGTTCGCTTGCGACTCATTTCCACCAACCCCAACCCTGAGAACTCACCGATGCGGGTGCGCGCCGGATCAGCTTCTGCGGCCTTCTCGAGTGCCCGCAGGACCTGCCGTTGGTGCTCTTCGTCCTCCATGTCAATGAAATCGATGACGATGATTCCGCCCAGGTTGCGCAATCGAAGCTGACGCGGGATGGCCGCGGCTGCCTCGACGTTGGTCCGATAGACCGTTTCCTCCAGGCTCCGCACGCCGATGAAGCCGCCAGTGTTCACATCGATGGTGATCATCGCCTCGGTCTGTTCGATGATCAGATGCCCGCCGCAGCGTAGCTCGACCCGTTTCTCCAGCGCCCGGCTCAACTCGTCCTCCACACCGAACCGCTCGAACAGCGGCACGGGCTCCTGGTACACCGAAACCCGGCTCTCCAACTCTGGAAGAAACCGAACCACGAACTCGCGGACCCGTTCGAAGGTGTCGGGGTCATCGATCCGGACCGCCTTCAGATCGGCGCTGGCCAGGTCTCGGATAACCCGCGTATGTACCGGCAACTCTTCGTATACGACCTCGCCGGGGCTGGCTTGTTTGACGCGTTCGGCCACCCGGCTCCAGATGCGCAGCAGCACCCGCATGTCGCTTTCCAGGTGTTTGTCACCCACGCCCTCGGCCGCTGTGCGCACGATGAAACCGCAGCCTTCGGCCGCGGGATTCGCCGCACGAACCGCAGCGGTAAGGTCATGAAGACGCTCTCGCTCGCCTTCGTCCTCGATGCGCCGGGAGATCCCGACGTGATCGTTGCGCGGCAGCAACACCAGATACCGACTGGCGAGCGCAAGATGGGTCGTCAGCCGGGCGCCTTTGGTGGCGATCGGGTCCTTGGCAACCTGCACCAGCAACACCTGTCCGTCGTGAAGGAGGTCGCGGATGTCCGGCTGTTTCGCACTCTCACCCTCGGGCGTCATCCGCGGCCCGTCGATGTCCCGGGCATGCAGAAACCCAGGTCTGGCCAGGCCCACGTCCACGAACGCCGCTTGCATGCCTGGCAGAATGCGTTGTACGCGACCTTTGTAGATGTTGCCCGTCAGGCTGTAGCCGGCGGAGCGCTGCAGATGGAGCTCGGCGAGCAGATTGTTCTGCAGTAACGCGACGCGGGTTTCAAATTCGTGAACGTTGATGAGCAATTCTTCTCGCATCGGCGACCTCAAACACCACGGTGGTGCCATGTGTCCACGCCGGCGGCGCGCAACAACGCTTCTGTCTCGTACAGCGGCAACCCCATGATCCCGCTGTGACTGCCTTCGATCCGCCGCACCAATATACCCCCAATGCCCTGGATCCCATACCCCCCGGCCTTGTCGCGGCCCTCGCCGGTAGCCCAGTAACGCTCGAGCTGTGCCGCGTCGATGTCCGCGAACCAGACGCGTGAATGCGACACCGCAACGTCGAGGTATCGGTCCGAGCCTCGCAGTGCCGATACCGCAACGGCCGTCATCACAACGTGCTCGCGGCCGCTCAACCGCCGCAGCATCGCGAGTCCCGCGTCACGATCAGCGGGTTTGCCCAGCACGACGCCATCGACCACCACCACGGTATCCGCGCCAAGCACCGGCAGCTGAGAATCGCACTCGCGCGCCGCCAGCTCGGCCTTCGCGGCCGCAAGCCGGCGGACCAGCCCGTCCGGTGCTTCGCCCGAACGTACCGATTCGTCGCAGGTTACCGGCCGAACGCTGAACACAAGCTGAAGCCGTCCGAGCAGTTCTGCCCGCCGGGGCGACCGGGAAGCAAGGATAACTTGCGGTGCACGCTGCGACATCAACGGTTCAGTCGACCCCGAACTGGGAATGGATGCGTCTCAGCAACGCGTAGACCAACGGCCAGAGCAGCATGCTGACGAGCCCCGGCAAAACGAAGCGCCAGTCGAAGTGACCGTCACGGGCGAATATCTGCACGATATTCCGAAACAGATCGGCCCCCAGGACCAGCGCGAATATCACAACCCCTTGCTGCGGTACCGAGTACATCCGCAGGCGTTCATACAGCGACCAGGTCACATAGGTCATGGTCGCGAGGCAGATACCATTCACACCCAGCGGGTCGCCGCGCAGGACGTCCAGCAACAATCCGACGCACCAGGCGCTGATCATGCCAAACCGGTCCGGGAGGACCATGACCCAATAGAACATGACCAGTATCACCCAGGCCGGGCGCAGCCAGCCAAGCCACTCGGGCAGGCTTTCGGGAAGATGCGCCACCGCCAGCATCATCGCGATGGCAATCGACAGCAGAATGATCCAGCCGCCGCGCAATGGATTCACGGCCCGGTCCCTCCGGAATCCGCCGCGCTCTCCTCCAAAGCCGCCGCGCTCTCTTCCAAAGCCGCCGCGGCGCTTCGCTCATCGAAGATCAACAGGACGTGGCGGCTTCGATCCAGCGCCGCAAGTGGTCGCGCGACCACTTCCGCGTAGACCCGCGCCGGGTCGACCTCCACACGCACCACTTCGCCCACCGGATAACCGGGCGGAAACCGCCCACCGAGTCCGGAGGTAACCAACAGATCCCCTGTCCTGATGTCGGCGGTAATCGGCACGTGCTCCAGTTCCAGACGGTCCAGCTGACCGGTGCCCGCCGCGACGCTGCGCACGCCGTTGCGATTGACCTGCACGGGTACGGCATGGGTCGAATCTGTGACCAGCAGAACCCGACTGAAAAACTCCGAGACCTCCACAACCTGTCCGAACAAGCCTTGTGCGTCGATTACCGCCTGACCCACCGTGACCCCCGCAGCAAGACCCTTGTCGACAATCACTTCAAGGGTCGCCGGACCCGGCACCACCCCCGTAAGTTCCGCTACCAGAACTTCGGCGCCGAGACGGCTGCGACTACCCAGTAGCGCGCGCAGCCGGGTGTTTTCTTCGCGCAGCACCGCGAACTGCTGCGAGATCTGCGAGAGCTCCAGCACTCTCCGCTCGAGCAAGCTATTGCGCTCCCGCAGGGCGCCGCGGCTGGCGAACGATTCGGTGACTTCGGTGGTTATCCTGTAGGGCGTTTCCGCGAACACGTACAACGGGATGACGACGGTTCCCAGCACCGTGCGAACCGGATCGAGTAAACGGGAATTGACATCCACCACCGCCAGCAGCATGGACACGATGGCAAGCGCCAGGAGCAAATATCCTGCGCCAGACTCTCGAACGAACAGCGCTTTGATAGGCGCCTCAGACTGTCCGCAAAACGCTACGCATTATAGCTTCAGGCGAGCGCGGTTTAATCCGTCGACAACAGATCCGCGTTTCCGGCCTCGTCCATCAACTCCAGTGCCTTGCCGCCCCCGCGGGCGACACAGGTCATCGGATCTTCCGCAATGATCACCGGCAGCCCGGTTTCCTCGGCCAGCAGCACGTCCACATCACACAACAGCGCGCCACCGCCGGTCAGCACCACGCCAGTTTCCGCGATATCCGACGCCAGTTCCGGCGGGGTCTGCTCGAGTGCACTCTTCACGGCCTGCACGATCATCGACAGGGGCTCCTGCAGCGCTTCGAGAATTTCGTTGCTGTTCAAGGTAAAGGCGCGCGGCACGCCTTCAGCGAGGTTCCGGCCGCGCACATCGATCTCATGAATCTCCTTCTGCGGATAGGCCGCACCGATTTCTATTTTGATGCGCTCGGCCGTCGCTTCACCAATGAGGCTCCCCTGCGTGCGTCGCACATAGGCGACGATGGCTTCGTCGAAGCGGTCTCCGCCCACGCGCACGGTGTCCGAGTAGACCACCCCGTTCAACGAGATGATGGCAATCTCGGTGGTCCCACCACCGATGTCGACGACCATCGTGCCGACCGCTTCGTGCACCGGCAGGCCAGCGCCGATGGCCGCGGCCATGGGCTCCTCGATCAGGCGCACATCGCGCGATCCCGCGGACAGCGCGGATTCCCGGATGGCACGCCTTTCCACCTCGGTGGACTTGCACGGCACGGACACCAGTACCCGCGGGCTCGGCCGAATGAACGAGTTCTCGTGGACCTTGCTGATGAAGTACTTGAGCATCTTTTCCGTCACCAGGAAGTCGGCGATGACACCGTCTTTCAGCGGCCGGATGGCGGTGATGTTGCCCGGCGTGCGGCCCAGCATACGTTTCGCGTCCAGACCCACCGCGGCCACGGTCTTATTGTTGTTGTGGTGGCGAATCGCCACCACGGAGGGCTCGTTGAGCACAATCCCCTGGTCACGCACATAGATGAGCGTATTGGCGGTTCCCAGATCTATCGACAGATCACGCGAGAACAGCCCACGAATGTATTTGAACATCTATTGTTTCGGGTTTGGGTTGAGGAAGATCGCGGCTTCCATAAAATCCCGGAGAGTGTGCGGAATCGCTTGAGAAGAATCGCGTAACTCTAGCAACGGCGGTAATTTTGGGCAAGGTGCGTTTGTGTTAATGTGACCGACTTGGCGCCTTAGCCGGCGCAATGGCAGCGCACCAGACCAACCTCATGACGATTCACCAGGACGACATTGCAAAGCTTTGTCGGCTAGCCCAGATCGCGCTCGACGATGGCGAGCGCGCAGCCACCAATGCCGACCTCGACAAGATGATCCAGATGATCGACGTGTTGCAATCGATCGACAC
>SMVA01454444.1_pt1 | contig 57585 bp, 49 predicted proteins | sample 2456451 | NCBI WGS metagenome assembly SMVA01 (sample SAMN11095933, study PRJNA526329) | marine sediment metagenome | biome: Marine sediment; feature: Surficial sediment; material: Deep marine sediment; isolation source: Hadal surficial sediment | place: Pacific Ocean | collected 2014-05 | depth...
GATGGCATGCTTGCCTCGATCGATATTCATCCCAAGTCGGTCACGGAGACGCCGATCGACATGGACATGTTGCGGGGCTCCCTGGCCGCGGCCGGCGTGTGTCACGGCATCGATGAGGAAAGACTCCAGGCCTTGCTGAACCAGGCGCTGGAAAGTGACACCGCGCTAAAACAAGAGCCGGTAGCCGAGGGTACGCCGGGCACCAAGGGCGCAGACGCGTATGTCGAACACGTGATCGACGTTGAACAGCAGCTCGGCACGGAACGCGAGGACGGGAGCATCGATTATCGTGCCCAGCACATCATCCGTAATGTAGCGGAAGGGGTCCTGATCTGTCGCCGTATTCCGCCGCAGGTGGGCACGCCGCACGTCGATGTGTTCGGTAAAACAGATCCCCCGGTGAACGGGGATGACGTCAATTTGCAAGCCGGAGAAAATGCCGAACAGCGGGACGATGAGATCTGGTCTGGCATGGACGGCGCCGTCATGGTCATCAATGGCGTCGTGAACATCCTCGATGTGTTCTCGGTACCGGGTGACGTCGATCTGGAAACCGGCAACCTGGAATCAGAGAAAGGCGCGGTCAACATCGGTGGCACGGTGCGCAGCGGATTCGAGGTCACCGCTGCCGGTCACATCCTCGTGAAAGGTCTGGTCGATAACGCGACGCTGGAAGCCGGTGGAGATATCCAGATCGGTGGTGGCGTGCTCCACGCCGACTCCGGCATGGTTCGCGCCAAAGGCGGGGTCACCGCAAAGTTTGGACAAAATGCAAAAATACGCGCGGGTGGCGACATCTATATCGCCGGACCGACGGTTAACTGCGACCTGATTTCTGCTGCGCAAATCATCGTGGCCGGCAACCGTGCACGCCTTATCGGCGGAGTTGTCAGTGCCGCCGGAGGCATCCTCGCTCAGCAACTGGGATCGGAAGCGGAAGTCATCACCCGGGTGGAAGTGGGCATCGATCACCAGGCGATCGATGCCATCAAGCTCGAAATCGAACAATGCGAAGCCGCCATCGAAGCGGGCGACGCCACCGACGCTGAAAAAACAGCGCTCATCCGACGACTGCATGATCTCGACCACTCCGATGAGAGAAACGCAATCATCGAAGTCAGCGGCTCGGTGTATCCCGGCGTTACCGTAAGTTTGTACGGCAACGACTACACCTTCAGCAAAGGAGCGAGCCGCTGCAAAATCTGGCTCGATCGGGAGAAAGAGGTGCGGGTCAGCCCGCTATAGCGTGATCCGCCCGTTCGGCGCAATGAGCAGCCACTCAATGTTTCCGCGGAAACGTCGTGGCAACGTCCGCAATCGGCTGCGGATTCAACCGGCGTTTCAAGTTAATCAAACCCGAAGCGTCTGCCTGGTCGGATTCCGACGAACACACCTCAGGCATCCCGCATCAGCGGAAACAACAGCACGTCGCGAATCGATGCAGAGTCCGTCAGGAACATCACGAGCCGATCGATGCCGATCCCCAGCCCCGCCGTCGGCGGCATGCCGTATTCCAGCGCGATGATGTAGTCCTCGTCGTAAAACATCGCTTCCTGATCGCCGGCATCCTTCTGCACAACCTGCGCGCGGAAGCGCTCGGCCTGGTCTTCGGAGTCATTCAACTCCGAGAAGCCGTTCGCGATTTCGCGACCGGCGACGAAGAACTCGAACCGGTCGGTCAGCCACGGGTCCGCGTCCGAACGTCGTGCCAGCGGCGAAACCTCGGCCGGGTAACCGGTAATGAAGGTCGGCTCGAACAACCGGTCTTCGACCGTCTTCTCGAAGATCTCGATCAGCAACTTTCCCGACCCAAAACCCTCCTCGATCGGGATCCCGAGTCGCTCGCAGACTCCGGCCAGATAGGCGCGATCGCGAAGCTGCTCCGCATCGAGATCCGGGTTGAATTGTACGACGGCGGTAAGGACGCTCAGCCGAGCGAACGGTTTCGACAAATCGTACGTCGTACCCTGGTATTCGACCTGGTGGTCCTCGAACAACATCGCCACCAGACTGCGAACGAGGTTCTCGGTCAGGTCGATCAGCGTGTCGTATTCGGCATAGGCCATGTATAACTCGAGCATCGTGAACTCGGGGTTGTGCCGGGTCGAGATGCCCTCGTTGCGAAAGCTGCGGTTGATCTCGTAGACGCGCTCGAAGCCGCCGACAACCAGCCGCTTCAGATACAGCTCCGGCGCGATACGGAGATAAAGCTTGCGATCCAGTGCGTTGTGATGCGTGACGAACGGCCGCGCGATGGCGCCACCGGGGATCGGCTGCATCATCGGCGTCTCGACCTCGAGAAAATCCATCGCATCCAGGTACGCGCGAATGTACTGGACAACCTGCGTTCGCACGCGGAATACGCGCCGCGAATCCTCGTTCACGATCAGATCGACATAGCGCTGGCGATAACGTGTTTCCTGATCGGTCAGGCCGTGGAATTTCTCTGGCAGCGGGCGCAGCGACTTCGTCAACAACTCGATCTCGGCAACCTTGACCGTGATCTCGCCGGTCTTCGTCCGAAAGATCGTGCCGCGCGCCCAGATGATGTCGCCGATATCCCAGCTCTTGAACGACTGATAGACTTCCGGCGAGACGAAATCGCGTTGCACGAAGATCTGTATTTGCCCGGTGCGATCCTGAAGCTTCGCGAAACTCGCCTTGCCCATGACGCGCTTGACCATCAGTCGCCCGCCGATCGAGACCTCTACGGCCGCATCGGCCAGGTGCTCGTCGTCGTGACCCTGGTAGGTGGCGACGATCTGGCCGGCCAGCGCCGTGCGGCGGCGCTGGTTCGGATAGGCGAAACCGTTCGCGCGCAGCTCGTCGAGCTTGCGCCGACGCTCCGCGACGAGGCGGGGGTCTTCCGGCGTCTCCGCCGGGCCGGACTGGCCGTTATCGTGACTCATTAAAGCCCCTGTTTCAGACTCTCTTCTATAAACTGGTTCAGGTCGCCGTTCAACACGGCCTCGGTATTCCCGGTCTCAACCCCGGTGCGCAGATCCTTGATGCGTGACTGGTCGAGGACATACGAGCGAATCTGGCTGCCCCAGCCGACGTCCGCTTTCGTATCTTCGACCGCCTGCGACTCGGCGCGTCGCTTCTGCTGCTCCATCTCGTAGATCTTCGCCTTGAGCTGCTTCATGGCCGTCGCCTTGTTCTTGTGCTGGCTGCGATCATTCTGGCACTGCACGACAATCCCGGTGGGATTATGCGTGATGCGCACAGCGGATTCAGTCCGATTCACGTGCTGCCCGCCGGCGCCGCTCGCGCGATAGACATCGATGCGCAGGTCGGCCGGGTTGATCTCGACCTCGAAGTTGTCATCGATCTCCGGCGAAACGAACACCGAGGCGAACGACGTGTGGCGCCGGTTGCCGGAGTCGAAAGGCGACTTGCGCACGAGACGATGCACGCCGATTTCGGTGCGCAGCCAACCGTATGCGTAGTCGCCGACGATATGCACGGTCGCGCTCTTGACGCCCGCCACCTCGCCGGGCGATGCCTCGATCAGCTCGGCCCGAAAGCCGTTCGACTCACACCACTTCAGGTACATGCGCAGCAACATCTCGGCCCAGTCCTGGGCCTCGGTGCCGCCGGCGCCGGATTGAATATCGAGGAAGGCATTCGCCGAGTCCGCCTTGCCACTGAACATGCGCTCGAACTCCAGGCGCTCGATCTCCGCCCGGATGCGCGCGATATCGGCCTCGACGTCGGCCACCGTCGACTCATCGTCTTCCGCCTCCGCAAGCTCGAGCAACTCAGCCGAATCCGCCAGGACGCCGCCGACCGACTCCAGCAGACCGACGACCGACTCGAGGCGCGCGCGCTCCTTGCCCAGTGCTTCGGCGCGTGACTGATCGCTCCAGACTTCGGGGTCCTCTAGCTCGCGCGTGACTTCGGCCAGCCGAACCTGTTTGCCCTCGAAGTCAAAGATACCCCCTTAAGGCACTGCTGCGATCCTGCAAGTCCTTGATGCTGGTTTTGAGTTGATTGGTTTCCATCGCTGGTGTCGCCCTTGCGGTCGTTCTTTGTGTCTCACGCGCCCGGGCACATATCTGCCGGGCGCGCGCGTATGCTAATCGGAATGCCCGGACGCAACAACCAGGTGCTCGACCACCAGTTGCCCGGTGCGCCGGCGTCGAAACTCATTGACGTCCAGCCGGTACACGAGCCGCAGGCAGGCGCCCTCCCCCAATTCCGGCAACTCGGGCTGATTGAACGCGATCGCGTCGACGATCCGTGAGTCGCCGGGATGGCTGACCCGAAGTTTGAGATGGCGCGCCTTCAGCAACTTCCAGTCAACGATCTCCAGGGTGTTCTCGAACAGCGGCTCCGGGAAGCCCTGCCCCCACGGGCCGGCCCGTCGCAATTCCTCGGCCAGCGGCAGCTGCATCTCGTCGGCAGTCAGCGCGCCGTCGGTCCAGATGACATCCGGTTCGGCCAACAAATCCGCGTATTGCGTAACTTCGGACTCGAAGGCCGCGCGGAAGCGCGGCAGGTCTGCCGCGCGCAGTGACAGCCCGGCCGCCATCGCATGCCCACCGAAGTTCGGCACGAGGTCAGGGTGACGCACGGCCACCCGGTCGATGACATCGCGAATATGGATACCGCCGACCGACCGCGCCGAGCCCTTCAGCATGCCGGGGGCGTCGGCGTTGGCGAACGCGATGACCGGCCGGCGAACCTGGTCCTTGACGCGTGACGCAACGAGCCCGACGACACCCTCGTGCCACGCGGCGTCGAACAGACAATAGGTGGCGGCGGATTCGCCGGTGATGCTGGCTCGCGCCGCGGCGACGTGTTCTTTCGCCTCCGCCTCCATGCGTGCCTGCAACTCGCGACGTTCGACATTCAACCGGTCGAGCTGCGCCGCCATCGAACGTGCTTGCGTGGCAGTCGTCGCGAGCAGGCAATCGATCCCCAGTTTCATGTCCCGCAGGCGCCCGGCGGCGTTCAGCCGTGGCGCGATCGAGAAACCGAGATCCGACGCCTGAGCATCCTCGAGCTTGCGTCCAGCGATATCGAACAACGCGCGGATGCCGGGCCGCGTGTGGCCCGCACGCATGCGCGCGAGCCCTTCGGCGACGAATACACGGTTGTTGTAGTCGAGAGGAACGAGGTCGGCGACCGTGCCGAGCGCGACGAGATCGAGGGCGCCGGCGACGACCGCGCGAGACTTGCCGGCATCAAAATGGCCCCGCTCGGCAAGCGCTCGACCTAACGCCGCCATGACGTAGAAAGCAACCCCGACACCGGCCAGGCACTTGCTCGGAAACGGCTCGTCGACCAGGTTCGGATTGACGATGCAGGTGGCATCGGGCAACTCGGACCCAGGCACGTGATGATCCGTCACGAGTACGTCGATGCCATGTGCCCTGGCCCGCCGTACACCCTCGATGCTCGAGACGCCATTATCGACGGTGACGATCAGATCCGGCGACAGCCCAGCCGCCTGATCCGCAATTGCAGGGGACAGACCATAACCGAATTCGATCCGGTTCGGCACGAGATAGGTTACGTCTGCGAATCCGAACGCGCGCATGCAACTGACACACAGCGCCGTCGCCGTCGCGCCGTCGGTGTCGAAATCACCGAGTATCAGCACGCGTTCGCGCCGCTCCCAGGCGTGGACGAGACGCGCCGCGGCCGGGCGGGCGCCGGCCAGCTCACCGACCGGAATCAGCTGCGCCAACGAGGGTTCGAGCTGCGTCGCCGACACCTGGCGTGCAGCATAGACGCGGCGCAGGACGGGATGGAGATCGTCTGGCAGGCCGGCCAGCGCCGCCTCGGGCATCGCCCGACGGACGATGCGACGCTGAATCGACCTGGCCAGGCTCACGCCACGACCGCCGCAATGATTGTCAGCAGCCCGCACCGACCGGTACCATCACGGCGTATGAAATTAAATCTGGAACCAGGCAGCGGCATAGTGATTCGTTCGTTCGTGGCGGGCGAATTGCGGGTCAACGATCAGACCTTCACGGCACCGGTCATCGTGACCACCGACGAGATCATAACCGACTGGTCGCCACCGGGTATCGCGGAGATGAGCATAGCGGATTTTCAACCCGCGCTGGACCGGGATCCGGCCATCATCCTGTTCGGCACCGGAAGCGCGCAGCGCTTCCCGGCAACGACACTGATAACCGACATCATGCGCGCCGGCATCGGCTTCGAAGTCATGGATACAGCCGCGGCCTGCCGGACGTTCAACGTCCTGGCCGGCGAGCAGCGCCGGGTCGTCGCGGCTCTGCTGATCGACTAGGTGACGACCGGCGGCTGACGGAAATTTCTCGCGGGTGCCGGTTCGTCCGAGCAAGAAGCTGCCGGACGGGCGGACAGGTCCCCCGGCCTCGCGGCGGAAATCCACCTAACGAGCCGGCAGAAGCGGTATCGGGTCGACCGGCTGACCGCGGCGCCGGATCTCGAAATGAAGCAGCGGTCGCTGGCCCGGGCCGAGGCCCATCCGCGCGATCGGCTGGCCACTCCTGACCGTCTCCCCATCTTTGACGAGCAGGCGGTCGTTATGGCCATAGGCGCTCAGGTAATCGTTGTTGTGCTTGATGATCAGCAGCTGCCCATAACCGGGCAGCCCGCTGCCGGCATAGACCACCTGGCCGCTGGACGCGGCGCGAATTGACTGACCCTTTTTGCCGCCGATCTGAATACCCGATTGCGTCTTGGCCGACGCCCCGTAGCTCGCAATGACGTTGCCGTCCGCTGGCCAGCGCCAGCCGACCGACTGCATCGGCTCACGCGCGGGTGGCGCGCGGGTGGCGGTCTTCGGAGTCGTCGAGCGACTGCCGGCAGCGCCGCCGCTCGGGGGCGACAGGCGCAGGCGTTGCCCCGGCCGAATCAGGCTCGCGTTGTCGATGCGATTCCACGCCAGCAGGTCGCGTTGGTCGATGCCGTAGCGAAACGCGATGGAATAAATGGTATCGCCGCCCTGAACGACGTAAGACTCCGGTGCCCAGCGCAGTGCACTCGAGCACCCGATCATGACGAGACACGCGATCAGCGGCGCGAGATGGCGAGTGAACCTGGACATCGCACCAAATCGGTCAGTGGCGCAGAAACCAGACTGCCACGATGATCAGCGCAACCACAATCCAGCCCAGTATATCGACGTAACGCCTGAGGTTCCGCTCGAACGTCTCGCCACCGAAATAGATCAGCGCCGCGACGAGAAAAAAACGCCCGCCACGTCCGATGATCGACGCGAGCGTGAACGGCAGCAACGCCATCGACATCGCGCCAGCCGCGATCGTGAACACCTTGTATGGAATGGGCGAGAAACCCGCCACGAAGATGGCCCAGAAGCCCCACTCCGCGAACCATGCCTGGGCGCGCTCGAACGCACCGAGGTACCCGAAGCGCTCCAGCAGCGGCATGACCCAGTCGATCGCGAGCGCGCCGATCGCAAAACCGGCGAGACCGCCGACGACCGATGTGACGGTGGTGAGCAACGCGAACGACCACGCCTTCCGTCGCTGCGCGAGCACCATCGGGGCGAGCATGACGTCCGGCGGAATCGGGAAGAACGACGACTCGGCGAAACTGAGCGCGCCGAGGTACCACGGGGCATGACGGTGACGTGACCACTCGAGACAACGATCGAGCAGACGCGAAAAAATACGGGTCACCCGGTGCCCTCCAGAAGCGGCACGAAGGACACCTGACACAGGGTCTCATGGTCGAGGCCCGTGGCACCGCGCGTGACGCGGACCAGCTCCTGTTGGCCGGGTGGACCGACCGGGATGATCAGACGCCCGCCGACGGCGAGTTGATCAAGGAGCGCCTGCGGGATGCCGGACGGGGCGGCCGCGACGAGTATCCCGTCGAACGGCGCCTGGCCCGGCCAGCCCTGCATGCCATCGCCGTGTCGATAACGGATGTTATGCACGCCAAGCTCGGACAGCCGATTGCGAGTCGTCCGCGACAAATCGCGGATCCGCTCGATCGTGAAAATCGTCCCGACCAGCGTCGCAAGCACCGCCGTCTGGTAGCCACAACCGGTGCCGACCTCGAGCACCTTGCCAAGGTCACCGACGCTTTTGCCGTTGACGAGGGCCTGAGTCATCAAAGCCACGATGTACGGCTGCGATATCGTCTGGCCGTGCCCAATCGGTAACGCGCTGTCTTCATAGGCCCTGCTCTGCAGCGCCTCGTCGACAAACAGGTGGCGCGGCACCGTGCGGATGCGGTCGAGAATCGCCTGATGACTGATGCCGTTTTCGACGAGACGCTTGACGAGCCGCTCGCGCGTGCGCGCGGACGTCATGCCAATTCCCTCTATGCGGCGCCGCTCGTCGCTCACACCGGTAACCAGTTGGCCAAGCGCTCGATGGCATCGTGGCGGGTCAGATCGAAGTGCATCGGCGTCACCGAGACATATCCGTGCTGGACCGCATGAAAGTCGGTGCCCGCGCCGGCATCCTGTCCCGGACCCGCCGGCCCGACCCAATACAGCGGCCGACCTTTCGGATCCTGCGACTTGATGACGCGTTCGGCGCGATGGCGGTAACCGAGGCGCGTGGCCTGGAAGCCCTTGAGTTCGGACCACGGGCGGTCCGGCACGTTGATATTGAGCATCGTGTCCGATGGCATCGGATGTGTCTCGAGCTGCTGGACAAGCTCGCGAATCGCCTGCCCGGCCGTATCGAAATGCGTCGGCTGCTCGCCGACCAGCGAGACGGCGATCGCCGGCAGACCGAGGAATCGCCCCTCGGCAGCCGCCGCGACGGTGCCGGAATACAGCGTATCGTCGCCGAGGTTCGCGCCGTGATTGATGCCGGCGATGACCATGTCGGGCTCCTCGTCGAGCAGGCCGGTCAGCGCCAGGTGCACGCAGTCGGTCGGCGTGCCGGTCACGTAATATATGTCGTCGCGGGTCCGGCCGACGCGCAGCGGCGAATTTAAGGTCAGCGAGTGGCTCGCTCCGCTCTGATTGCGATCCGGCGCGACGATGACAATGTCGGCCAGGTCGACGAGCGACACGGCCAACGTGGCCAGACCGTCGGCCTGGTAGCCGTCATCGTTGCTAAGCAGTATTCTCAAAGGGCACTCTGGGCGGGACGCATGCGAAAAAAGAGTAAACATAGCAACTCGGACGACGAGGCGCTATTCCGAAATACGATCGGCGACGTGAAGCCCGTCACCAGCCGGCGGCACGTGTTCGACAAACCGCAACCGAAGCCGCACGCGAAGTTCTCACGGGCGGCCGAACGCCCGGCGCCAGACGCATCCGGGGAGCACGCATTCGACCCGGCCGACATGGAGCCCGGAGACGAACTCCGATTCCACCGTCCGCATATCACGCGCAGCGTCTTGCGGCGGCTCCGGCGCGGCCAGTTCACGATCCAGGACGAGATCGACTTGCACGGCCTGACGGCCGAAGCCGCCCGCAACGAACTGCACGCGTTCATCCAGGGCGCCCGGACGCACGGACTGAACTGCGTGCGCGTCGTGCACGGCAAGGGACTCGGCTCGGGGCCGAAGGGCCCGGTGCTGAAAGCCGGCATCAACCGCTGGCTGAGCCAGTGGGATGCGGTTGCGGCATTTTGCTCGGCCCAGCCGCGCGATGGCGGCACGGGCGCAGTCTATGTTTTACTGGCACAATAATTACTTTAATTTCATATATTTATTGAATATTTTTAAGATTAATTTTAATTCTTCCCGAGACTGTCCACCAACGCATGCAGCGCCACCTGTGTCTCGTCGCTGAACCAGTCGGCCGTCACGCGCTCCACATCGTCCGATTCGCCGAGCGCCGCGATCAACACCGCCTTGCCGGTCAAACGCGTCCGGTTCATCGCGACCGGGGGCAGCGCGAGCAAGCCGTCCAGGAATTCGAGCGAGCGCTCGAGCACGCGCTCGGCCGGGACGAGTTCGTCGATGAACCCGATGTCGAGTGCCTCGTCCATGAGCATCAGGCGTCCGGCCACCCCGTAGTAACGCGCCAGGCGCGGACCGACGAGTTCGGTAAACGTCAACAGTATCGTCGATGGCAATGGCAGGCCGACCTGAACCTCGTTGAACCCGATCTTGAACGTGCCCTGCGCCGCCACCCGGTAGTCGCAGTTTGCCACGAGGACGGCGCCGCCGGCCGGACTGTGGCCGGCCAGCGCGGCGACGACCGGCACGGGGCTCGTCGCCAGCGCTTTCGCCGACTGAAACAGCAATGACCAGAACCGGTGAATCGATGCGCGATCATGGCCGAGCAGTTCCGGGACATCGACACCGGCACAGAACATGCCCGCCTGACCGGACAGGATCAGGCCCCGTGCGCCCACCTCGATGACTTCACGGTGGGCAGCGAGCAACGCCTCGAGCAATTCGTGATTCAGCGCGTTGGCCGGCGGACGATTGAGTTGCAGTTCGACGATATCGCCGTGCGAGATGATATCGAGCATGTTCGAAGCCCCCGTCCAGCCTCATCCGGACCGGCACTATAGCAAAGGGCGCGCGGAGGGCTAGAGCCGGGGATCGCCGGCACGCGCAACCACGGCCGCGGCAAACAAGACAGCCGCGAGCCCGAAACCGATACCCGCCCCAATCGCCGCTCCGATCGCCGGCGCACCGAACCCGATGCCGGCCGCAACCCCGAGCAACAGGCAGGCCGGCAGTGCGGCACTGGCCAGGCGCAACCGGACCTTCGTGCGTCGCTGCAGCCCGGAGATCTCGCTCATGCGCGCATCCTGCACCGTGTTCGGCTCCGCACCGACAACGACCGTGTTACCACACTATGCCCCCACCCTGTTTTCCCGGTCGCCTGCATCGTTGACTCCGCGCGACGATCAGCCCGTGTGCCGGCAAATTTCGCGGATCACGGCCGTCGCAAACTGACCGCGCGTCAGGCCAAATTGAAGTTTAAGCAGACTCGCACCCACCGCGCGATCCAGTTCGTAGTCAAAATCTGCCGGACGCAGCCACAGCGGCCGTCGCATCATGCGCACGTCATATTCACACAGCAGCTGATAAGTCGTTGCGAAGTTCGTGCGAAAGGCCTGCTCGCGTGCCAGCGCCGTGCCGGTCGCCTGGTTGTCGCCGGGGCCCCACAGGAGTCCGGTCGGCACGCAGGGCTGCGCCGCGTCGAGCTTGTCGACGTGCCGATACCGATGTTCGTCTTCGAGATAGATGATTTCCCCGTCCAGCGGAGTCCGCCATGTGCCGTCGTCGATACGCCCGGCGAGCCAGAGGTTGAACAGCGCCGAACGATGTGCCGACAGGCCGAAGGATCGCGCTTCGCGCCCGATGCCGCGTCCCGGGGAACCATCGGACCCTGCCGCGAACAACAGATCGAGGTTGCCGGCGTCGCGGCCGAATCGCTGGGCGCCGAAGTAATTCGGCACCGGGGTGTCGTGCAGCCGACCGAGCCGAGCCTCCAGCGCATCCAGGTCACCTTCGATGTCGCGCACGACGATACGGAATCGGTTGCCGCTCAGCGCACCGGTGCGCAGTTTGCTGGAATGCCGTACGGCCTCCCGTACCTCTACCCCTTCGATCCCGAGCGCAGCCAATTCCGGATCAGCCTGCCCCGGGAGGTGCAGACTGAACCACTGATCCGTGATCGCGTGGCGATCTTTCAGCCCGGCGAAGCCGACGGCCTTGAACGAAAGCGAGAGCGTGCGCGCAAGTTGCTTCGCCACCCAGCGCGTATTCTGGCCGGTCTTGCGAATGCGCAGGTACAGGTGCTCGCCTGCCCCGGTCAATGGAAACGCGAGCTGCTCCTCGACGATGAAATCTTCGGGGTGGCGCCGGATGACACCGGTGACCGGCGGTGGCCCGGCGCCGCGCGGGAGGGACTCGAGGTCGGCGCCGCGCCGGAGCCGTAGACGTTCCTGCGCGGATGCTGATGCCGACGGATCAGCATCAACCGACGTATTGATCGACTCATCAACCGTTGCACCGGTCGACCCTCCGGGCAATAAGTCGTTCATGGACTACCGGGCTTCGACACGCTCGCCGTCCCCATCGCCGGCGAAGACGTAAAAGGTCTCGTCCGGTGCGATCAGGCCGAGGTCGGACCGGGCCCGTTCCTCGACCGCGGCGAAGCCGCCACTCAGATCCTCGACTTCTGCCTCGAGACGCGCGTTGCGCTCGGCGAGTTGTGCGTTCTCATGCCGCTGCAATTCGACCTGGTGCCCCAGCCGACTGACCTCCGAGAAGCCGCCAGCCGACATCCAGAGCCGTATCTGCAGGATCGCAAGCAGGCCGACGAGCGCCCCGATCAGGACCTTGTGGCTGACAGGTCTCGACGATTTCTTCTGCAGGCTCTTCACGTGTCAGGGTCCTCTGTACTCTTCCGCGGTCGCGCCCGTCGCGCCTTACAGGCTGACCGGATACGCGGCCGGGCCCGCGTATTTCGCATCACTGCCCAGGATCTCCTCGATCCGCAGCAGCTGGTTGTACTTCGCCGTCCGGTCCGATCGACACAGGGAACCGGTCTTGATCTGTGTGGCCCGCGTACCGACGGCGATATCGGCGATCGTCGCATCCTCGGTCTCGCCGGATCGGTGTGACACGACGGCCGAGTAACCCGCATTCACGGCCATCTCGATCGCATCGAGGGTCTCGGTCAGCGTGCCGATCTGGTTCGGTTTGATCAGGATCGAGTTGGCGATTTCCTTCTCGATGCCGATCGACAGAATCGACGTGTTCGTCACGAACAGGTCGTCGCCGACGAGCTGCACCGAGCCCGCCAGCCGGTCGGTCAGGGTCTTCCAGCCGTCCCAGTCGCCCTCATCCATGCCGTCCTCAATCGAGAGGATCGGGTAGCCGTCGACCAGGCCGGCGAGGTAATCAGCAAACGACGCCGAATCGAACGTGCGGCCTTCCGACGCGAGCGTGTATTGCCCGTTGTCGTAAAACTCCGAACTCGCGACGTCGAGCCCGAGATATATATCCGTGCCGGGCGCAAAACCTGCCAGCTCGATTGCCTTCAGGATCGTATCGAGGGCCGCTGCGTTGGACGGCAGGTCCGGGGCGAAACCACCCTCGTCGCCGACCGCCGTGCTGAGCCCCTGTTTCTGCAGAACCGATTTCAGTGCGTGGAAGACCTCGACGCCGTAGCGCAACGCCTCGCCGAACGACGGCGCGCCGACCGGCAGAATCATGAACTCCTGAATATCGACACTATTGTCTGCGTGCTCCCCGCCATTGATGATGTTCATCATCGGCACCGGCATGATATTGCTCTTTGCAGACAGCGTGCGGAACAGCGGCACGCCCTGCTCGACCGCCGCAGCCTGTGCGGTCGCCAGCGATACGGCCAGCGTCGCGTTCGCGCCGATGCGGGCCTTGTTGTTGGTGCCGTCAATCTCACACAGGCGGTGGTCCAGCCCGGACTGGTCGAGCCCGTCGCTACCGAGCAGCGCGTCGCGGAGCTCGCCGTTTACATTGGCGACGGCTTGCAGCACACCCCTGCCGAGATAACGGTTCTGGTCGCCGTCGCGCAGCTCGACGGCCTCACGCGAACCCGTTGATGCGCCGGACGGCACCGCCGCCCGCCCGCGCGCCCCGCTCACCAGGCGCACGTCCGCCTCGACGGTCGGGTTACCTCGGGAATCGATGATCTCTCTTGCGTGGATGTCCGCAATTTCACTCATGCGCGCTCGCACTCCCTTGCACGTTCGGTTCGGCTCGTTGTCCCGGTCAACCCGTTATCGTGGTCAATAATCTGTCTCGGCCAACGATACCTCGGCCAGCGGCCGCGCTTTGACCAGCGCGTCGATTTCGACGAGCGTGCGCAACAACTCTGCCATCCGGTCGAGCGGCCAGGCATTCGGTCCGTCGGACAGCGCATTGGCCGGATCCGGATGCGTCTCCATGAAAATACCGGCGATGCCGACCGCGATGGCCGCCCGCGCGAGTACCGGAATGAACTCGCGCTGACCGCCGGATGAGGTGCCCTGCCCGCCCGGCAACTGCACGGAGTGCGTCGCGTCGAACACAACCGGCGCACCGGTCTCACGCATGATCGCCAGCGAACGCATGTCGGAGATCAGGTTGTTGTAGCCAAACGAAAAGCCCCGCTCGCAGACCATAATCTGATCATTCCCGGTGCTGCGAGCCTTGTCGACGACATTACCCATTTCCCACGGCGACAGGAATTGCCCTTTCTTGATGTTGACCGGTAGCCCTTGCGCTGCGACGTTGACGATGAAATTGGTCTGCCGACACAGGAAAGCCGGTGTCTGCAGAACATCGACGACGTCGGCGACCTCTGACAGCGGCGTGTCTTCGTGGACGTCGGTCAGGATCGGCAGGCCGAGCTGGCGCTTGACTTCAGACAACACCCGCAGCCCTTCTGCCTGTCCCGGCCCGCGGAAGCTCTTGACCGATGAGCGGTTGGCCTTGTCAAAGGACGCCTTAAAAATCAAAGGAATAGAGAGACTTTCTGATATTTCCTGGAGCTTCCCGGCGATATCCAGTGTCAGCCCTTCGCTCTCGACGACACAGGGTCCGGCGATCAGAAAGAAACGCTGATCGTAGCCCGCCTGGAAATCGAGCAGTTTCATGCGTCCGCCGCTGCAGGAAGTTCCTCGGTGCGGTACTCGCGGGCCGCCATGACAAAGCCCGTGAACAAGGGGTGACCGTCGCGCGGGTTCGACGTGAATTCCGGGTGAAACTGGCTTGCGACGAACCACGGGTGATCCCTCAGTTCAATCGTTTCGACGAGTCCGTCGATCGAAAACCCGGAGAAGGTCAGGCCGGCCCGCTGGAGTCGCTCGAGGTACCGGTTATTGAACTCATAGCGGTGCCGGTGACGTTCGAAGATGGATTCGCTGCCGTAGATCCTGGCCATTATGCTGCCGGACGCCAGGCGGCACTCCTGCGCACCGAGTCGCATCGTGCCGCCGAGATCGGACTCCATGCTGCGCTCCTTGTTCGTGCCATCGATATCCTGCCATTCCGTGATCAAAGCGATGACCGGATGCTCGGCGGCCGGATCGAACTCGGTGCTGTGCGCATCAGCGAGCCCGGCGACGTTACGTGCGTATTCGATGACGGCGGCTTGCAGGCCGAGGCAGATACCGAGATACGGAATCTGATTCTCACGCGCGTAACGCACGGTGTTGATCTTGCCCTCGAAGCCGCGGTCGCCGAAGCCGCCCGGCACCAGGATCGCATCGACGTCGGCCAGGCACGACAGGTCGTCGCCCTCGACCTGACCGGATTCGACGTAGCGGATATTGACGCGCGTCCGGGTCTGCAGGCCGGCATGGGTGAGCGCCTCACTCAGCGACTTGTAGGAGTCACGCAGGCCGACGTATTTGCCGACGAGCGCGATCGTGATCTCCGTGTCGGTGTTGCGTTTGGCGGCGACGACTGCCTCCCACTCCGACAGGTCGGCCTCCGGCACGTCGAGCCCGAACTGGTCCACGACGATCTGATCGATGGCCTGATCGCGCAGCACCATCGGCAACCGGTAGATGTCGTCGACATCCATGGCCGAGATCACCGCGCGTTCCTTAACATTCGTGAACAGCGCGATCTTGCGACGATGTTCTTCCGGCAACACCTGCTCCGAACGGCAGACCAGCACATCCGGCTGGATGCCGATCGACCGCAGTTCCTTGACAGAGTGCTGGGTCGGCTTGGTCTTGATCTCCGCCGACGTCGCAATGTAGGGGACGAGCGTCAGGTGCACGTAAACGCAGTGACTGGGGCCCACGTCGAACCCAATCTGGCGAATCGCCTCCAGAAATGGCAGGGATTCGATATCGCCGACTGTGCCGCCGATTTCGACGATACAGACATCCGCGTCTGCGGCACCGAGCGTGATGCCACGCTTGATTTCGTCGGTGATATGCGGGATGACCTGGACCGTCGCGCCGAGGTAGTCACCGCGCCGTTCCTTTGCGATAACGCTGCCGTAGATCCGGCCCGTCGTAAAATTACTGTTCCGCCCGGTCGTGGTCCGGACGAAACGTTCGTAGTGTCCCAGGTCGAGGTCGGTTTCCGTCCCATCCTCGGTCACGAAAACTTCGCCGTGCTGGAACGGGCTCATCGTACCCGGATCGACATTCAGGTAAGGATCCAGCTTCATCATGCTGATCTTGAGCCCGCGCGCCTCCAGAATGGCTCCGAGCGATGCTGCGGTGATCCCCTTACCCAGCGAGGAGACAACTCCTCCCGTTACGAACACGAATCGCGGCATTGGCTAGTCCAACCTGGATATTAAAAAGGCGCGCGCGAACAAGCTGCTCGGCAGCCTGCCTTCGGGCTTGGAAACTGGAGACATCGGCACGGTGTTCCAAGTTACCAGATCGGCCAATCGACGACAACGACGTCGGAGCGGCATCTTGCCGCGATCATTGAATAATTGGATGACGATCCCAAACGACCCGAACCGCCGGGTGACCGTCCGCCGTTGCGCCCGTCCGGGACCAGAAATCGCCGACGGCCAGCAGTGTGTCGCCCTGCGCCAGCAGTGGGACGTGCGAGCGCATCCACGGCACGACGCCGCGCTCCTGGTACAGCTTCTTCAGCAAGATGTGATGCCGGTGATCGGCTTCGCGCAGTCGCTCCCCGCCCCGACGGAAGCGAATCGTCAACGGGCCGTTCGCCGGATCGATACAGAAGCCACCCGTCTCGGCCGACACCAGTTGGACCCGTCCGCGCACCGGCCCGAGATCGATCGGCGCCGATCCGTCCCACGCAAATTCGACGGGCGCATCATCGGTCGCCACCGACGGATCCTCCTCCAGGACGTACAGGCGCTGACGGTAACGGCGAACCTGTCCACCCGGCCAGTGCAGAACCGGGTGACGATCTGCGCCGGCCGACAGCAATTGGTCGAGGCCGGTCAACAGTTGCATCTCGCTCGGGGGATGCAGGCCGCGCTGGCGCAGAACGTGCCGGATCACGTTGCGCTGACGAGGGGGCGCAAGCGTACGCAGTTCGCGCAGGTCGATGAGCCCGGCGTGCACGATGCGCGCGCAGTCTCCGGCGGCCAAGCCATCGATGAGCTCGGCGGCCTCGGCGCTGAGCCGCGCGGCACGACCGATGGTAGCGGCCATGCCGGGCCAGCGGGCGCGCAGCAACGGGATGACGTTGTGGCGCAGGTAGTTGCGATCGAGCGTCGTATCGGTATTCGACGGGTCCTCTATCCAGTTCAGACCGTGCGCCTGCGCATAGGCTGTAAGGTCGACGCGACCGACGATCAACAGCGGCCGCAGGAGCCAGCCATTGGCGAACGGCGCCCGCTCGACGATGCTGGCCAGCCCGTGTACGCCGGCGCCGCGCAACAGCCGCAGCAGGTACGTCTCGAGCTGATCTTCTTCGTGATGCGCCGTCAACAGTTGCTCGTCTGCACGCAGCAACTCGGCGAACGCCGCATAGCGCGCGCGCCGGGCTGCCGCCTCGAGCCCCTCGCCGCTGTCGCGTTCGACGGTTACGCGGTGCGCGACATACGCGACGTCCAGCTGGGCGGCCACGGCCTCGCAACGGGCCGACCAGGCGTCCGCATCCGGGTGCAGCCCGTGATGGATATGCACGGCACGCAGCGCGAACCTGTGCGGCCCGCCGCGCAGGGAATGCAGGGCGTGCAAGAGGACCATTGAGTCGAGACCGCCGCTGAACGCGACGCAATAGCCATCGCCGGGCGCACCGTGTTCCGCGAGCATGCGGCGTAGCGTTGCAAGGACCGAAGACATCGACGCCGGCGCCGCGCGATCAGGTTTCCTTGAACACGCCCATCGCGGCGAGTCGGGCCGACCTGCGATTCAGCAGTTCGCCGGTGTCGAGTACCTCGAGGTCGCGCAAGTGCGAAATCAACGCGTTCTGCAGCGTCTGCGCCATCGCCTCGGGATCGCGGTGCGCACTGCCCAGCGGTTCGGGAATGATCTCGTCCACCAGCCCGAGTTCGCTGAGACGATCGGCTGTAATCCCCATCGCGTCGGCTGCATCGGCGGCCTTGTCGGCACTCTTCCACAGGATGCTCGCGCAACCCTCCGGGGAGATCACGGCGTAAATGGCGTACCGGAGTATCAGGACCCGATCCGCCAGGCCGATCGCCAACGCCCCTCCCGATCCGCCCTCGCCGATGACGGTACTGATGATCGGCGTTCTCAGGCGTGACATCTCGAACAGGTTCCGCGCGATGGCCTCGCTCTGGCCACGCTCCTCCGCGCCGATGCCAGGATACGCCCCGGGCGTGTCGATCAGGGTAATGACGGGCAGCCGGAAACGCTCGGCCATTTTCATGAGCCGCAGGGCCTTGCGATAGCCTTCCGGCTTCGCCATTCCGTAATTGCGCAACACGCGCGACTTCGTGTTCCGGCCTTTCTGATTACCGATGAACATGACGGACTTGCCATCGAGCCTGCCGAGCCCACCGACCATGGCCGGGTCGTCCGAGTACATCCGGTCACCGTGCAGCTCCTGGAAATCAGGACTGATCAGCTTGATGTAGTCGAGGGTATGCGGACGCAGCGGATGTCTCGCGACCTGCGCGACCTGCCATGCGGACAGGTTCGAGAAGATGGACTTCGTCAACGTCTCGCTCTTGCCTTTCAGCCGGGCGATCTCCTCGCTGATATTGATCTCGGCATCGTCGCCGACGAAACGCAACTCATCGATCTTCGCTTCGAGTTCGGCGATCGGTTGTTCGAAATCCAGAAACTTGAGGTCCATAGGCGGGAACCCTAAACGGTGCGGCGAAGCGTTACAAGGCCAAGGCCGGCGGCGTCAGGCCATGCGACTGTAACCGAAGTAATATCCATTCCTGCCGAAAATCTGATCGAGTTGCTCGCGCAACTCACGACACGGACGCACCGACCAGACCGCGCTCAGCCGGACGCGTGCCTGCGCCTGGGAACGACTATAGAACACGCTGACCTCGCAGTTACCCGGACGGTACGGCTCGAGGATCGACTTCAGCCGATTCGGCGTCAGCGCCTCGTTCGCGTCCTCCGGCCAGCGGATCACGAGCCGGTCGGCGCGCGATTCGATCGCGCGATCGATGTCCACCACCTCTTTGACAGTCAGACGCCAACCATCGACGAACGCGTCAAAGCGGAGCTTGCCCGAGATCACGACGATGGATTCCGACGTCAGCAAGTGCCGGTAACGCTCGTAGGCTTCCTGGAACAGTCTGACCTCGAGCCGGGTCTCGCCGTCGTCGAGTTCGAGCGTGATGCGCCCACCCCGTTTCCGCAGCCCGGTGACGAGCCCGGCCGCCGAACATTCGCGTCCTCCGGACCATGGCTGGTTACCGCCGCTCTTCGGCGGCGTCGCGCTGATCAGGCTGCGAAGCGACCCGGATGAGATGAACGGCCCGTCGGCACGATATTCGTCGAACGGGTGCCCGCTCATATACAAGCCGAGACTCTCGCGCTCGGCAGTCAGTTGTTGCCGGAAACTCCAGTCCGGCAGTGCCGGGATCGCCGCCGTTTCCCTGCCCGCCGGCTCCTTATCCGCGCCGACCGGCATCGCGAACATATCGTCCTGACCTGAATCGCGCGCTCGGGCCGCGCGCTCGGCATGACCGAGCGCGGCCGGAACGCGCGCCAGGAGACCAGGCCGGTTCATCCCGGTGGCATCGAGTGCACCCGCTTTGATCAGGGCCTCGATCGAACGCCGCCCAATCTTATGGCTATACACTCGCTCGCAGAAATCATCAAGATCCACGAACGAAGCGTCCTCGCGCGCCGCGACGATGTGCTCCGCCGCCGCCCGGCCCAGACCTTTGATGGCGGCGAGGCCATAGCGAATCTCGGCAACGCCGCGATAGGCGAAGGCCACGCCCGAATCATTGATGTCGGGTGGCAGCAGGGTCAGATGATTGGCCGCGACGTCGCGCTTGAGCATCGCGAGCTTGTCCGTGTCGCCCATTTCCGCGCTCAGTACCGCGGCCATGAACGGCGCCGGGTAATGCGCCTTGAGCCAAGCGGTCTGGTAGGACAGCAACGCATAGGCTGCCGAGTGCGACTTGTTGAAGCCGTAGCCGGCAAATTTCTCGACGAGATCGAAGATGAAGGCCGCGAGGCCCCGGTCGACGCCCCGCTCGGCGGCACCATCGACGAAACCGCTGCGCTGCCTGGCCATCTCCTCGGGCTTTTTCTTGCCCATCGCCCGACGCAGAATATCCGCGCCACCGAGCGAATAGCCGGACAGGCGCTGCGCGATCTGCATGACCTGCTCCTGATACAGGATGACGCCATACGTTGGCTTCAGCACCGCTTCGAGGCTCGGATGGAAGTAGTCGATCGGTTGATCATTCTCGCCGTGCTTGCGCGCGATGAAGTCGTCGACCATGCCTGACTGCAGTGGGCCGGGACGGTACAGAGCAACGAGCGCCACGATGTCGTTGAAATTATCGGGTTTCAGGCGCTTGACCAGGTCACGCATGCCGCGCGACTCCAGCTGAAATATCGCGGTCGTGTTGCAGGCCCGCAGCAATTCGAACGCCCGCTGGCTATCCATCGGCAGGGTGCGGATGTCGACCGGGCCCTCCTCTTCGGTGCGGCAATGCTGGTTGATCGTCTTGACGGCGTGATCGATGATCGTCAGCGTGCGTAGGCCGAGAAAATCGAACTTGACGAGGCCGGCCGCCTCGACGTCATCCTTGTCGAACTGCGTCACGGTCGTCTTCTCGCCCTCGACCTGGAACAACGGCGTGAAATCGGTGATCGTCGACGGCGCGATGACGACGCCGCCCGCATGCTTGCCGGCGTTGCGGACCAGGCCCTCGAGCTGCCTCGCGAGGTCGATGACGGTGCGCACGTCGTCATCGTTGTCATACAGCGCGCCCAGCTCTTTGTCCTGCTCGAGCGCTTTTTCCAGTGTGATGCCGATTTCGAATGGAATCAGCTTCGCGATCCGGTCGACGAAACCATAGGGATGACTCAGCACGCGGCCGACGTCACGCACGACCGCCCTTGCCGCCATCGTGCCATAGGTGATGATCTGTGAGACACGATCACGTCCGTAACGTTCAGCCACGTAGTCGATCACACGATCACGGCCATCCATGCAAAAGTCGATATCGAAATCGGGCATCGACACACGCTCGGGATTCAGAAAGCGCTCAAACAACAACTCGTGCTCGATCGGGTCAAGGTCCGTAATGCCGAGCACCCACGCGACGAGCGAGCCCGCACCCGAACCACGCCCCGGACCGACCGGGATGTCATTCTCGATCGCCCAGCGGATAAAATCGGCGACGATCAGGAAATAGCCGGGGTAGCCCATCGTATGAATGACGTCCAACTCGGTCGCGAGGCGCTGCGTGTAGGCCTCCGGCAGTTCGCGCACAGCATCGACTCCAAGCCGTTTACACAGGCCTGCCTCGGCCTCGCTGGCGAGAAACGCGTCGGTCGTCATGCCCTTAGGAACCGCATACTCCGGCAGGTGTGATTGGCCGAGCGACAACTCGACATTGCAGCGGCGCGCAATCTCGACGGTGTTCTCGAGCGCTTCCGGCAAGTCCGCAAACAACTCGACCATCTCGTCGGAGCTGCGCAGATACTGTTGCTCGCTGTAGTCGCGCGGGCGGGACGCGTCGTCGAGGACCCTGCCCTGCTGGATGCACACGCGCGCCTCGTGCGCCTCGAAATCTCCGGCCTTGAGGAAGCGCACGTCGTTCGTCGCGACGACCGGACACCCGGTCTCGGCGGCCAGGCTCACGGCGGCCTGCACGTATTCCTCCTCCTGGGGCCGGCCGGTGCGCTGCAATTCGATATAGAAATCGCCGCCGAACAACTCGCGGTAGTCAGTCACCACGCGTCGGGCCGCGTCCGGCCTGCCGGCGAGCAGGTGCCGGCCAACCGCCCCATCGCGCGCGCCCGACAACGCCATGAGTCCGTCGGCCGCCCCATCCAGCCAACTGCGGCGCAACACCGGCACGCCATGCTCCTGACCTTCACGGTAGGCACGTGTCAGTAGCACGGAAAGGTTTCGATAGCCATCGTTGTTTGCGCACAGCAATATCAGACGCGTCGCCCCGGGTGCGTTCCCCGCCTGGGCTTTCTCATTTCGAGATTGCCCGACGTCGTCGCCAATCCAGACTTCGGTACCGATAATCGCCTTCAGTCCGGCCCGCATGGCCGCCCGGTAAAATTTCACCAGCGCGAACAGGTTGTTCTGGTCGGTGATGGCACAGGCGGGCATGCCGTCCTGAGCAACCGCTTTGACGAGAGCCTTGACCCTCACAACGCTGTCGATGATCGAGTACTCGGTATGCACGTGCAGATGAACGAACCGCACGCTCACGGCTTACCCCCCTGTGCCGCCAGCGCGAGGCGCACCGGGCGAAAACTGAGGCGATGCGCGGGACATGGCCCGAACTCGGCCAGCGCTTCGCGATGCGCGGCCGTCGGGTAGCCCTTGTGCCGTGCGAAACCGAACTCAGGGAAACACCGATCGAGGTCGGCCATGAGCCTGTCCCGATGCACCTTCGCGAGGATCGACGCGGCGCTGATCGCGGGGCACAACCGGTCACCGCCGACGAGCGTCTCGGTGATCCCGGGATACCGCGGCATCTCCGGTGCGCGGTTGCCGTCGATCCGCAGGCGCGACGGCGCCGCCGGAAGCGCCTCGACGGCCCGCCGCATCGCCAGCATCGTCGCGTGCAGGATGTTCAATTCGTCGATCTCCGCGACGTCTGCCTGCCCGATCGCCCAGGCGATCGATTCACGCTGAATGACCTCGGCCAGGATATTGCGACGATGCGCAGTCAATTGCTTGGAATCTCGCACGCCGTCGATCGTCTGCCCGGTCGCCAGCACGACAACAGCCGCAACGACCGGCCCGGCCAGCGGCCCGCGCCCGGCCTCGTCCACGCCACCCACGGTGTCGCCCAGGCGGTCGCCCACGTGAACCGAATGCCGCGTCTGAAGATTCTCAAGTGTTGGCACGACGGGCCTCGAGACTCTTCAAACTCACTGTGCGAGCCCAAACCATAAACAAACCAGAATAAAGAGCGTCCACCGGCACCGGTCACGCGAGTCCGGCGATGTCGAGCACTTCGGCGGCCGACCGCGCACCGGCGGACCGCCGGATCTGATCATGCAACGCCCCGAATGATTTGACCAGATCGGCGCGCAGTTCAGGTGAATCGAGCAATTCGAGAACCGCGGTACCGAGCTTCTCAGGCCTGGCATCCCCCTGCACCATCTCCGGCACCAGCGGCGCGTCTGCCAGCAGATTCGGCAGCGACATGTACCGGGTCCTGATCAGCCGCAGCGCGCGCGCCACGCCATAGCTCATTGGGGCCAGCTTATACGCGACCACCATCGGACGCCTGAGCAGCATCGCCTCGAGCGTTACGGTGCCCGAGGCGAGCAGCGCCACGTCACAGGCTCCGAGTGCTGTCTGCGCCCGCCCTTCGATGATGCGCACGTCGCAGCCGGCTGCGAATTTCGCCCAATCACGCTCGATCAGCACGCGCAGCTCAGCCGTCGCGGCCGGTACGACGAACACCAATCCGGGGCGCCGCGCTGCCAGCCAGGCGGCCGTGCGCGCGAACACCGGGCTGAGCCGGACCACCTCGCTGCCGCGACTGCCCGGCAGGATCGCGACAACCTGCTCCGCCGTCACCGCCAGTTCCCGGCGGAACGGTGCCGAATCGACCGCCGCGACGATCTCATCGGCCAGCGGATGCCCGACGAACCGCCCGTCGATCGCATGCCGGTTGAGAAATGCGGGTTCGAACGGCAACAGGCACAACACACGATCGCAGGCCTTGCGAATTGTTCGGACCCGCGACTCACGCCACGCCCAGACGGACGGACACACGTAATGCACGGTCGGAATACCCGCGCGGCGCGCGACCCTCTCAACCCGCAGGTTGAAATCGGGGGCGTCGATGCCGAGCAGGACGTCGGGGGGATCGGCCAGCAACCGCTGTACGATCCGGCGCTTGATAGACAGCAACCGGGGCAAGTGTCCGAGCACTTCGAACAAACCCATGACGGCGAGTTCGTGGGCATCGAACCACGGCTGGCATCCGGCCGCGCGCATAGCGGGCCCGGCGACGCCCTCGAATTGAATATCGCCGCGCAAGCGCTTTACGGACTCGATGAAACTGGCACCCAGGCGGTCACCGGACGCCTCTCCCGCGATAATGACAATCCTCGGCATCGAGCGCGCGGCTCGCTAGCGAATCAGTCCGCGCTCGGACTCATCGATGAATTCGACGAGAATTCCCAGTTCGGGCTGTTCGGGCAGCAGTTCTGCAAGCTGGGCGCGTGCGTCCGCGACCAGCAGATCGGACCGATACAAGATCCGGTAGGCCTCCTTCAGGTTCTTGATCTGCTGCGGCGTGAAGTCACGTCGCTGTAACCCTTCGGCGTTAATACCCCGTGGCTTCGGCGGCGTACCGAACAACATGAGGTAAGGCGGGACATCCTTGCTGACGCCGGCGTAGGCACCGACGAAGCTATGCGCACCGATCCGGCAGAACTGGTGAATCGCACAGAACGCGCTGAGCATCACGAAATCGTCCACGCGCACGTGACCGCTGAGCGACGCCCCGTTGACCATGATGACATCGTTAGCAACGCGACAGTCATGCGCGATGTGACAGTAAGCCATGATCCAGTTATTGTCGCCAACACGCGTGACACCCTCGTCCTGATTCGTGCCGCGATTGATCGTTGTGTATTCACGAATCATGTTGCCGGCGCCGATCGTCAATCGGGTATCTTCGCCCGCGTATTTCTTGTCCTGCGGATCGTCGCCGATCGACGCAAAGGAATAGACACGATTGTTCGGACCGAGTGTCGTCGGCCCTTTCATTTGAACGTGCGAGCCGATTTCGCAGCCGGCGCCGATTTCGACCTGCGGACCAACGACGGTATAGGCGCCGATTTTAACGCCATCGGCGACGTGCGCATCGGCCGACACGAGCGCGGTCGGATGTATCAGTTCGCTGTCAGTCATTCCTCACCAGCCGATTTGGCCAGCTGCTTCTCCAGTTTACGCAGCCGGCGCGCCATCTCATCCAGTTGTCCATAACGGACGACATTCTTGCGCCAGCGACCAATCTCATCGACATTCGCAGGCCAGCCACCGTACACGCCGGGCTCCTTGATTGAATTCGCAACGCCGGTCCCCGCCGCCAGCGTGACATTGTCGCAGATACCGATGTGACCGGCGATGATGCTGGCACCACCGATCATGCAGCCGGCGCCGATGGTCGCGCTGCCCGACACGCCCGTGAGCGCCGCCATCACCGTGTGCGCCCCGATCCGAACGTTGTGCGCGATCTGCACCTGGTTATCGATTTTGACGCCCTCGCAAATGACCGTGTCGTCGATCGCACCGCGATCGATCGTCGTATTCGCACCGATCTCGACGTCGTCGCCCATTTCCACGCCGCCGACCTGCGGAACCTTGGTCCAGCCCGGCGGGTCCTGCGCGATGCCGAAGCCGTCGGCACCGATCACACAGCCACTGTGCAGCAGACAGCGGGCGCCGATTCGTACGCTGTGACAGACCGACACGTTGCCCATCAGCCGCGTGTCATCGCCGACCCGGCTGTCACGACCAACCATGGAGTTCGGTCCGATACAGACCCGCTCACCGAGCATCGCTCCGCTTTCGATGACGGCGCCGGGACCCACCTCGCACGAATCCGGCACCGTCGCCTCGTCGGCGACGGTAGCTGCCGGGTGAATGCCGGGGCGCAGGGGGCGGGCCGGATGCAATTGCGCCGCGACGCGCGCGTAGATGGCATACGGATTTGGCGTTATCAGTGCGGCCGTCGGACAGGCGGCCGCATCTGCGGCTGTCAGGATGACGGCCGCAGCACCGGTGGTCTCCAGCTGGCCGCGATAGGCGGCGTTGGCGAGGAATGCAATCGAATCGGCGCTGGCGCCCTGAAGTGTTGCGACATGACTGACGCTGGCGTCAGGATCGCCCTTGAGTTCGCAACCGAATCGACTCGCGATGTGTCCCAGCGTCAGCGTCATATCAGCATACGGGTGCTCGCGATTCGCGGCGCGACCCTTTGGTCCGGCGCCTAACCGCCCGATTCCGCTGCGAAGTTGGCCTTTAGCTCCGCCAACACCTGTTCTGTGATATCGATCGCCGGACTGGAGTACAGCACGCCATCGCTGACGACGAGGTCGAAGCCCTCGGCGGCCACGAAGGCCTGCACTTCTCGCAGCACTTCACTCTGCACCTTGCGCAACGACTCGTTGCGCCGCAGGTTGAAGTCCTCGGAGAATTCCTGCTGCTGACGCGCCAACTCGCGTTCGTTCTTGCGCAGGTCGCGCTCCGCGTTGCGGCGCTCTTCGGGACCCATGACATCGAGGTCACGCTGGATCTGATCCTGCTTCTGCTGCAATTCAGTCTGCAACGCGACACCCTCGCGCTGCCGCGGCGCGAACTCTTCCCGCAGCGCCTCCTCGGCGATTGCAGCCTGCGGCGACTCGCCGATCAGGCGCCCATAGTTGACGAAGCCAATCTTGACCTGCTGAGCACTGACCATCCCGGAAAACATCAAGAAGGCCAACGAAATCGCGATTGGAGTTTTAATGAATTTAGTCATGTTACTTACCTGTTGATTACCCCTAAAAGGCGCCGCCAATTGAAAACTGGAACCGCTCGGTCCGGTCGCCGAACCGCCCATCCTCGGCTCCCACCGCATTGATCGGGAACGCGTAGCTGAACCGGAACAGGCCGAGCGGAGCCAGCCACTGGACGGCGGCACCGTAAGACATTTTAAGGTCTTCGTCGCCGAAATCATAAGTGATCTCGTTGTTCTCGTTACACGTCAGCGCGCTGTTGGTCCTGCAGGACGTATCGTAGAACACAACCCCATCCGTCGAATAGACGTTGCCGACGTCGAAAAACGTGGTAATCCTCGCTCGCGACCGCCATTTCTGCGGGATTGGCATGATCAGCTCGGCCTGGCCGACCACCAGCGCGTTGCCGCCGTACGGGTTGCCGAACGTATCCCGCGGCCCCAGCGTGTTCTCGCGGAAACCGCGTACCGTATTGGGGCCGCCGCCGAAGTAGTTCTTGTACGGCGGAATCGCCGTCGTGTCGCCGAACGACTTGCCGTAGCGCAGATCAGCATTGAATGACCACGTGAAGTAGCGGGTCATCGGCACGTATCTCGTATAGCTGTACGTCAAATTATAGTACTCGACGTCGCTGCCCGGCACCGTGACGTTCAGCAGGAGCCGCGCACGGGAGCCACGATCGGCAAACAACGAGCGGTTCCGGCTGTCATATACCCAACCGACAATCAGTTCAAACGTATTGAACTTGGTCCCACCGACCCCGGACTGGACGTATGGATTCCCGTTGCTCGAGACCCACTCCTGCGCCTGCAAGGTGCTGCCGGTGCTGGCGAGGAGCTCCGAGCCATTCCAGCCGACGCCCAGGATCAGGTTCTGATACTCAGACAGCGGGTATCCGAATTCGAGCCGGGCCGAGATCGTCTGCGTATCCAGTTCGGATGCATCGGCCGTAAACTGCGTGATATCGCGATATGAGAGACTGACCGTGCGACTGACGCCGTTGATCGTACTGTACGGATCCGTGTGCGACAGGCTGTATACCGTCCGGTATCTGCCCGTGTTGATATCCGCGGCCACGCGGTTGCCGGTGCCGAAGAAGTTGGTGTGTACGAAATTGGCGTTCAGAATCACACCCTGCGATTCAGAGAAACCGACGCCACCGCCGAACTGCCCGGGCAGACCCTCGGTAATCTGGTATTCGACGTCGACAAGATCCGGCGTGCCCGGGACGGGATTGGTCTCGACCTCGACCGCCTCGACGTATGGCAGTCGCTGCAGACGAACGCGGGAACGTTCGACCTTGTTGTTGGACAGGTAACCGCCCTCGAACTGGCGCATCTCGCGCCGGAACACCTCGTCATTGACCGAGTCGGCGCCGTTGAAAATCACGCGACGCACGTAGACGCGGTTCTTCGGATCGATATACAGCGTGATCGAGACCGTCTTTGCCTCGCGATCAAGCTCCGGCACCGGCTCGATGGTCGCGAACGCGTAGCCCTGCTCGCCCAGCACGAGCCGAATCAGGTCGGCGCTCGACGAGATCAGACGCTGCGAGTAGATCTGTCCGGGCTTGATCTGGACATACGGATTCAACTGATTCTCGGTCAGGATCAGCTCGCCAGCGAGCCGCACATCCGACACGATATAGCGATCGCCCTCGACGATGTTGATCGTAATGAATATGTCTTCTTTATCCGGCGCAATCGCAACCTGGGTCGATTCGATCGCGAAATCGGCGAAACCCCGATCCATGTAGAACGAGCGCAGCGTCTCGAGATCCCCGGACAGCGCCTCGCGTGAATAGCGGTCATCCTGGCGGATAAACGACAACCAGTTCGGCGTGCGCAATTCGAAGGCGTCGAGCAGATCCTCATCGTCGTAGGTCACGTTGCCGACAATGTTGATCTGCCGGATTCGCGCGCGATCACCTTCCTTGATCACGATCGCAATCTTCACCTTATTGCCTTCGACCGGCAGGACTTCTGCTTTTACCGTGGCCGCATATTTGCCCTGGCTGAAATACTGGTCCGTCAGCGATTGCTCGACCTCATCGAGCACGGACTGATCGAAGGTCCGTCCGGCCTTCAGACCGATATTCGCCAGCGGCTCCTCGAGATCCTCGGTCTTGATGTCCTTATTACCTTCGATCGTGAACGACTCGATCGAAGGTCGCTCGGACACGGCAATGATCAGGGTGCCGTCGTCCCAGCGCAGCTCAACATCATCGAAGAAGCCGGTGCCATAGACCGCCCGGATGGCTTCCTGAATACGCTGCAAGTTGAGCGAATCCCCGATATTGACCGGCAGGTAATTAAATACCGTACCGTCGGAAATGCGTTGCAATCCCTCCACCCGTATATTGCGCACGATCAGTTCGGGCGAAGTGACCTGAGCCAGAGCGCCGCCGGACGACAGGCCCAACAGAACGAGGCACGTCATCAGGGAGGCCGCCAGGCCGGCGCGCGCGCCATCCACGCTGCGTCTAAAGCTCACCTCGGCATCCATTACGTATTCAGCCGAAGATTCGCGACAGGTCATTGTAAACTGCGAAGCTCATCAGTATCAGCAGAAACAGGATTCCCATCTGCTGCCCGACGAGTTGGGCGCGCTCCGACATGGGGCTGCCCTTCGCACCTTCGACCAATGTGTAGAAGATCTGCCCCCCGTCCAGCATCGGAATCGGCAACAGGTTCAAAATGCCGAGGCTGATACTGACGATCGCCAGAAAACTCAGGAACTGGGCGAAGCCGATACTCACACTGAGACCCGCATATTGAGCGATGTTGATCGGCCCGCTGATGTTCTTGACGGAAACATCCCCCATCACCATGCTGACGACCATCCGCACCGTCAGCAGCATCATATCCGCGGTCTTCGACACCGCTCTCGTGAGGGCCTCCATGACCCCATATCGTTGTTCGGCCCGCAACGTCTCCAGAAGTTCCTCCGGAACCTGAACCGATGCGCCGATGCGACCAATCGTCTCGCTGCCGGACTCGGCCTCACCGATCTCAAGATACAGCGCAACCTCCGTCGTGCCGCGCAACACGGTGACCTCTATGCCCTGGTTCGGGCGAGCCCGGATGTAGTCGACCCAGGCGGGCCACGAGGTCACCGGTTCACCGTCGGCGCTGACGATCAGGTCACCCGACGTGAGGCCTGCGCCGGCGGCCGGGCCCTCGGGCGTCACGGTATCGATGACCGGTGGCAGTTGCGGTGACCATGGCCGCATGCCAATGCCCGTAAACAACTGTCCAGGTTCGGTCAGTTCGGTCTCCTTACCTGCCGTCTTCAACACGACCGAACGCTCGTGCCCGTCTTCGCCGATCACGTCCAGCGGGATATCACCGTCGGCGAGCAGTTCGGTGAGCATCGCCAAGATCGTGCCTTCCCAGGTCTCGACGCGCCGATCGCCAACGCGCAGGACCCGATCGCCCATGACGATGCCCGCGGACGCGGCGATCGACTGCGGTTCGATCTCGCCGATGATCGGCTTCGCACCGGGCACGCCCAGGACGAACATGCCCCAGTACGCCAGCACGGCGAAGATGAAATTCATGATCGGGCCGGCCGACAGGATCGCAATCTTCGTTCTACCGGTCTGCCGATTGAATGCGCGATGCTGCTCGTCGAGCGGTACGGCACAGTCCCGTTCGTCGAGTAGCTTGACGTACCCGCCAATCGGGATTGCGGACAGGCAAAACTCGGTTCTGTCCGCGCCGTAACGCCGGGACCACAGGACGCGACCGAACCCGACCGAGAATCGCAACACCTTGACGCCCAGCATCCTGGCGACGATGTAATGGCCCCATTCATGTACCGCAACGAGTATCGCGATGGCAACGATGAATGCGGCCGCGGAGGTAAAAAAACCTGTCATCAATAATCCGTTATGACTCTGCTGTTACGGGCCCAACCAGCCCAGCCAGGCAAATTCGAGGGCGAACAGTGGCACAGCCGCCGTCACGCTGTCGACCCGGTCCAGAACACCGCCGTGCCCGGGGAAAAGGTTACCACTATCTTTGAGTCCGGCATTGCGCTTGAACATGCTGACCGTCAGGTCGCCCACAACCGAAACAGCCCCGACCGAGAGTCCGACCGCCAAGAGCTGCAGTGCCGGCAAATCGAACCACCAGGCCCCCGCCACGGCCGCGCCGGCGCAGGCCACGAGCCCACCGACGAACCCCGCCCACGTCTTGCCCGGGCTGACCCGCGGCGCCAGCTTACGGCGACCCAGGCGTCGGCCGACGAAATAAGCGCCGATATCGGCAGCCCAGACCAGAACCAGCACGAACAGAACGTACTCCGCGCCGCGCTCCGGTAAGTCGAGTAGCGCAACAATCGCGGCCCAGGCCGGAATAACCACCAGGAACCCACACAGCGCACCGATCTCCGGCAGGATACGGGTCGGGTAGTTCAGCAACCAGACGAAGGCGCAACACCACCATGCGAGGCTCAGCCACAGCAGCGGCAACAGCGGCACATGCGCCGGGATGAGCCAGACCGCACCGGCCATCGCCGCCATAATCGCCAGGGTGTATGTCGCACGACCGGCGAACGCTCGAATCTCGAGAAAGCCGCTCCATTCCCAGGCGGCGATGGCAATAAAGGCACCAATCAGGCCGACCGCGGCGGGTGGCGGCAACCTGAAGAACACGAGCAACAGTACCGCTAACAGCACCACGGCGGTCACGACACGTTGCATGAGCTTATTCATCAGGATGCTACGAAGCGCTGGAAGTCATCGTCCGACGGCCTGTCACGTCAGTCGACGTTAACCTCGATCTGGCCTTCGTCGATACCGCCGAAACGCCGCTGGCGAGCACTGAAAAACGCGAAACCATCGGCCAGGTCCTGGTCGCCGAAATCCGGCCACAGCGCGTCCGTAAACCAGATCTCCGTATATGCAAAGTCCCACAGCAGGAAGTTGCTGACCCGCCGCTCGCCACCCGTTCGAATCAGCAAATCGGGTGCGGTCAGCCCCGCCAGCGAAAGATGACGGGCGACCGTGGCCTCATCGATGTCGGCAGCATCCAGATCGCCCGACTTGGCCTTGGCAGCGATTCGCCGCACGGCCTGTACGATGTCCCAGCGACCACCGAATGCCACTGCCAGTATCAGCGTCATGCGCGTGTTGCCCGCCGTCTTGGTCTCGCCGTCCTGCATCCGCTTTTGCAGGATCGTCGGCAGGTTCCGGCGGGCACCGATAAATTTCAGCCGGATGCCGTTCTCGTGCAGCGCATCGACCTCGCGCTGCAGGACCTCGACGAACAGGCGCATCAGCGCATTGACCTCGTCCGCCGGCCGGTTCCAGTTCTCACTGCTGAAGGCAAACAGGGTCAGGACCTCGATCTCGGCCTGCGCACAAGCCTCGACGATGGAACGGGCCGTCTTGACCCCCGCTCTGTGCCCTGCGAACCGCGGACGACCATGCTGCTTGGCCCAGCGACCATTGCCATCCATGATAATCGCGACGTGCCGCGGTCGCCGCTGATGCTTGCTGTCAGTTTCCGAAGTCAAAGCCTATATCTCGAACACATTGCAGATAACCACTAGAACTCCATGATTTCTTTTTCTTTTTCTTCGAATCTCTTGTCAATCTGGGCAACGTGGCGGTCGGTTAACACCTGGATCTCGGTCTGCGCCCGGCGCTCGTCATCCTCGCTGATCTCCTTCTCTTTCAGCAGCTCCTTCAGGTGGTGCAGGCAATCCCGGCGGATATTACGGATCGAAATACGGCCATTCTCGGCATCGTGCTTGACGACCTTGACCAGCTCGCGGCGACGCTCCTCGGTCAGTGGCGGCAACGGTACCCGGATGACCGGGCCGGCGGTCGTCGGCGTCAGGCCGAGTTGTGAATTCATGATGGCCTTCTCGATGACCGGAATCATCTGCTGTTCGTAAGGAGTCAATGCCAGAGTCCTGGCATCTTCGACAGCGATATTCGCAACCTGGTTCAGCGGCGTATCAGCACCGTAGTAGTCGACATGCAGGTGATCCAGAAGGCCGACATGCGCACGCCCGGTCCGCAGTTTTTTAAACGCATTGCCCAGCGCCACCACGCTCTTATCCATACGCGTATCAGCATCTTTCTTGATATCTTCAATCACCGATTTACCCTCTTGAATCGCGCCAACTGTCTGCCCGCTACCCGTCGTGGACCAAGCTACCAATATTCTCACCGGTGACCAGCCTGAGCAGCGCACCAGGCACGGTGAGGTCAAACACCCGGATCGGCAATGCATTGTCGCGACACATCACTATTGCGGTTGCGTCCATGACATTCAATTTGTCCGTCAGGACCCGGTCGTATGACACCTCTGCATAACGCTTGGCATCGGGGTTCTTCATCGGGTCAGCGGAATATACGCCGTCGACCTTGGTCGCCTTGACGAGCAGGTCGGCCTCGATTTCGATCGCTCGCAGGGCGGCCGCGGTGTCCGTCGTGAAGAACGGATTGCCGGTACCTGCCGCGAAGATCGCGACCCGCCCTTTCTCGAGATGCCGTATGGCCCGGCGGCGGATGTAGTCCTCGGAAATCTGGTGCAGCTGCAGCGCCGACATGACCCGCGCAGTCACCCCGAGCTGCTCGAGACCGTCCTGCATCGCAAGTGAGTTGATGACCGTGGCAAGCATGCCCATGTGGTCGCCGGTGACACGATCCATACCCGCCCGCGCCAGACCCGCACCGCGGAATATATTCCCGGCGCCGATAACGACACCGATTTCGATGCCCTTGTCGTGGATGTCTCGAATCTCTTCGGCAATACGATTCAGCATCTTCGGATCGATACCGTAGTCTTCGTTACCCAGTAACGCCTCGCCGCTCAGCTTCAGCAGGATTCGGCGATATGGTAATTCGGTGCTGTTCACGGAAGCGCTGCCCCTGTCGATGACAAAACGAACCCCGCGTGCGCGGGGCGTGCGACGATTTTAACTGATTCGCCGTCCTGCACCCCACGTCGCCGCAGGCAAACGGGGTCAGACCCCGATTTATGCGCTAACCCTGCGCGTTGATCTGCGCCTTGACCTCTTCGGCGAAGTTTTCGATTTTCTTTTCAATACCTTCGCCGACTTCAAGACGGTAGAAACTCTTGACGCTGGCGCCCGCCTGATCCAGTAGTTTGCCCACCGTCACGTCCGGATCCTTGACGAACGGCTGGCCCTGCAGCGTGATCTCGCCCAGATATTTGCGCATCCGACCTGCAACCATCTTCTCGACAATTTCCGGCGGCTTGCCCTCCTGTGCGGCCTGATCCGCCAGAATTCTGCGCTCCTTGTCCCGCACGTCGGCCGGGACATCGTCCGCCGAGATAAAGGCCGGGCTACTGGCGGCGATATGCATCGCGATGTCACGACCGAGTTCCTCGTCGCCACCTTCTATGTCCACCATCACGCCGATCTTGATTCCATGCAGGTAACTGCCGATGGCACCCTGTGGCTTGATGACGTTAAAGCGGCGGACCGAGACGTTCTCGCCGATCTTGGCGACGAGCGCACCGCGCGCCTCCTCGAGCGAGGCACCGTTTATTGTCAGCGCCATCAGCGCTGCGACATCGGACGGCGCCTCAGCGAGGACGAGATCAGCCGCTTGGTTCGCGAACGCGATGAAGTTCTCGTCGATCGCGACGAAATCTGTCTCACAGTTCACCTCGATGATAACGGCCGCCTCGTCGTTGACGACCAGCACGATACGCCCTTCCGCGGCGATCCGACCCGACTTCCTGGCCGCGGACGCCTGACCGCGTTTACGCAGATTCTCCTGCGCAGCCTCCAGATCGCCATCCGAATCGACGAGCGCCCGCTTGCACTCCATCATGCCCGCGCCGGTCAGTTCGCGCAGTTCCTTTACCAGACTTGCTGTGATCGCCATTTACCTGATCCTGATCGAAACCGCGTCGTGGTGCGATGCGCGGCACGCCGTCCGCGCCTGATTCATGACTTTTCCTCTGCTGCGCCCGACGCATCATCGGCTTTGGCCGTTTCTGCGTCGGCCTCGACTTCCGCCGGAGCCTCTGCCGCAGAATCCTCGGTCGCTGCAGCCTCTTCCGCCGGAGCCTCTGCCGCTGAATCCTCGGTCGCTGCAACCTCTTCCGCCGGAGCCTCTGCCGCTGGAGCCTCGGTCGCTGAATCTTCCTTCGCTGCAGCCTCTTCCGGGGGAGCCTCCGCCGCTGAATCCTCGGTCGCTGCAGCCTCTTCCGCCGGTGCCTGTGCAGATTTCGCCGCGGCGTCGGCCGTCGCCGACGCACGTTTCGCACTCGGATCTGCCTTGGACACTTTGCCACCAGTAGCGCGCGCCTTTCTCGGGCTACGCTTCGTCTTTTGTTCAGTTGGGCGGCCCTGCGCATCAAGTTCGACAAAGTCGTCCTCGCCCGCCGGCACGACCGTGACCGAATCCTTACCCTCGAGCACAGCATCGGCAATACCGGCGGCATACAACTGCGCCGCGCGCATCGCATCATCGTTGCCCGGAATGACATAGTCGATGCCATCCGGCGCGCAGTTTGTATCAACGATGCCGACGACCGGAATGCCGAGAATCTTGGCCTCGTGGACGGCGATCTTCTCGTGACCGACATCGATCACGAAAATGGCGTCCGGCAGCGAGTCCATATCCTTGATGCCGCCGAGCGTCCGCTCGAGTTTGGCGTGCTCGCGAGTCAGACCGAGGACTTCTTTTTTGATCAGGCGCTCGAACGTGCCGTCGTTGCTCATCTCCTCGATTTCCTCGAGGCGACGGATGGATTGCTTGATCGTCTTGAAATTCGTCAGCATGCCGCCGAGCCAGCGATGGTTGACGTAGGGCATGCCGCAACGTTCCGCGTGCTCACGCATGGCCACGCCGGCGGCGCGTTTGGTGCCGACAAACAGCACCTTGCCCCGATTGACGGCGAGCGACTTGATGAAATTACAGGCCTCGCGGTACATCGGTACCGTTTGCTCGAGATTGATAATGTGGATGTTATTGCGGGCGCCAAAAATAAACGGCGCCATCTTCGGATTCCAATACCGGGTCTGGTGGCCAAAATGCACACCAGCCTCCAGCATCTTCCGCATGCTGACTTCTGACATTCTATGTAAACTCCGTCGGGTTAAGCTTCCATGCGCCCCATGTGACAACCCGGCTCGCAGCCAGGCACCCAGTCACACGTGTCGACGCATGTGTATATTTCGTTGCCTCGAGGGCGCGCGCTTTATACCATACCCACGGGCCGCCAACAATGCGCCAGGAATTGGCCGGCCTGCCAGAGCCCCGGGCCGGCCCCCGGATTGTCGAGAACCATGACACGTCGGAGCTCGGCATATTGCGACGCCGCACGCCGCGAGACACGACGACTCGCCGGCGGCCGAGACCCGAGGAACACGGTTGCCGGAAGAATCAGACGATTATCAGGAACGCAGACCCGGAAAAAAGACCATCGCCCTATGACGATTACCATCAAAAACGAGGATGAACAGGAACTCATGCGCGTTGCCGGCCGGCTGGCCGCCGACGTGCTCGACATGATCGGGGAATACGTCGTGCCCGGCGCCTCGACCGACGAACTGGACCGGATCTGCCATGACTATATCGTCGACGTGCAAGATGCGATTCCGGCGCCGCTGAATTACCGCGGATTCCCGAAGTCCATCTGCACGTCGGTGAACCACGTGGTCTGTCACGGAATTCCGGGTGAGAGGCGCCTCAAGAACAGCGACGCTGTCAACATCGACATCACCGTCATAAAGAACGGTATGCACGGTGACACCAGCCGGATGTTCCACGTCGGCAAACCGAACGTGAAGGGACAACGCGTCGCACAGGTTGCCTTCGACGCCATGTGGAAAGGCATCGAACAGGTTCGTCCCGGTGCGCGTCTCGGCGACATCGGTCACGCGGTGCAAGCACATGTCGAATCCCAACGCTGCTCAGTGGTACGGGAGTACTGCGGGCACGGAATCGGACGTATCTTTCACGAAGACCCGCAGGTCCTGCATTACGGCCAACCGGGCACCGGCGTCGAGCTGGAGGAAGGTATGTGTTTCACGATCGAACCGATGGTCAACGTGGGCAAGCGCCACGTACGCCTGCTGCCGGACGGCTGGACCGTGGTGACGAAAGACCACTCGCTGTCGGCGCAATGGGAACATACGATCCTGTGCACCGCCGACGGCTACGAGGTGCTGACATTCGGCGCCAGGGACCGCGGTTAATGCCGCCCAACGTCGAACCACCCGCTGCCGAACTGCACACCACGGCAGATACGCTATCGCAATCGGCCGAATCCTTGACACGAGCGATCGAGGTCATGACCGGCGACCGCGCAAGCATCGACTGGGACGGTATCGAAGCGCGACTCGCCGAACCCGGACAGAACCTGACCGAATTGCGCCACCTGCTGACCTGTGGGACCGCCGCCCTGACCCATCTTTTCATGAACGGCGCGCCGGCGGGTCGCCTCGTCCATGATCGCGCCCGACTCGTAGACCTGATTGTTCTGGCCGCATGGCGCCGGGACGTCGCGGAGGGATTACCCGGAGCCGCACTGATCGCCGTCGGGGGCTACGGTCGGGGCGAACTCCACCCGGGTTCCGATGTCGATCTCCTGATCCTGCTGGCCGACACGCACACGGCGATAGCCGAGCAACCGGTCTCGGCATTCCTGACGCTGCTGTGGGACGTCGGCCTGGAAATCGGTCACAGCACCCGCACCGTCGACGAGTGCCAGAAAGAGGGTCGTGACGATATCACCGTCGTCACGGCGTTAATCGAATCCCGTCTGCTGGCGGGACCGGAGCAATTGTTCACCGCAATGCAAGCAGCCATTGCGCCGGATGTCATCTGGTCGACACGCAGTTTCTTCGAGGCGAAGCTCAGGGAACAACACAACCGGCACGCGCGCTACGATGACACGGCCTACAACCTGGAGCCGAACGTCAAGGGTAGCCCGGGAACCCTGCGCGATATCCAGATGATTCTGTGGGTCACGAAACGCCACTTCGGCACCAGCAGGCTGACCGAGCTCGTCGACCACGGTTTCCTGACGCCGGGCCAGCTACGCCTTCTGCAGCAGGGGCGCGAGCTGTTGTGGCGCATTCGCTTCGCGTTGCACACGCTGACCGGTCGGCGTGAAGATCGCCTGCTGTTCGAGCATCAGGGCACGATCGCGAAAATCTTTGGTTACCAGGATGCATCGTACATGCTCGCCATCGAACAGTTCATGCAGCGCTACTACCGAACGGTCATGGACCTGTCGCGGCTGAACGAGATGCTGCTGCAGTTGTTTCAGGAAGCCATCTTGATGAATCCGGATGTCACGCCCGAGCCACTGAACCAACGCTTCCAGGTCAAGAACGGATTCCTGCAGATCGTGCACGACACACTTTTCGAGGAGTATCCATCGGCACTGCTGGAGCTCTTCCTGCTGCTGCAGCAGCACCCCGAACTCAAAGGCGTCAGCGCGACGACGATCACATCAATCAAGCGCAACCTGCACCTGATCGACGACGAGTTCCGGCAGGATCCGCGCAATCACGAGCTGTTTCTGAAGATTCTCCGGGCACCGGCCGGCGTCACACATGAACTGCGTCGCATGAACCTGTACGGCGTGCTCGGGCGCTATGTCCCCCCGTTCGGCCGAATCGTCGGGCGCATGCAGTACGACCTGTTTCACGTATATACCGTCGATGCGCATACGCTATTCGTCGTCAGCAACCTGCGTCGTTTTGCGCTCGAACGCTTCGATCACGAGTTCCCGCTATGCTCCGAGATCATGCAGGCAATTCAGACGCCGGAGATTACATATTTCGCCGGTCTGTTCCATGACATTGCCAAGGGTCGCGGTGGCGACCACTCGAAGCTCGGTGCCGTCGATGCTGAGGCATTCTGCCTCGAGCACGGCATGACGCGTTACGACGCTCGCCTGGTCGCATGGCTCGTCCGCAATCACCTGACGCTGTCAATGACGGCACAGAAGAAAGACATCAGCGACCCTGCGGTCATTCGCACGTTCGCCGAACTCGTCGGCGACCAGTTGCACCTGGACTATCTGTACCTGCTGACGGTGGCCGACGTCCGGGCGACCAACCCGGCGCTCTGGAACAGCTGGCGCGAGCAGCTATTTGAGGGACTCTATCGCCTGACGAAGCAAGCGCTGCGGCGCGGACTCGAGAACCCGATCGACAAGGAAGAACTTTTGGGGCAACGCCGCTCCGAAGGCCGCGCCCTGCTGCTGCCCACGCTCGACGAGGCAACGATCGATTCGGTCTGGTCCAACTTCACGGACGAATACTTCTTGCGCTGCCGGCCCGAGGAGATCTGCTCCCACACCCGGCTATTCGCCGCGGCAGGCGGGGATAGCCCGGAGATCATGGTCGACGTGCTCGACCAGGCTTTTCAGGGAGGCACCGCAGTATTCCTGTTCGCGCCGCAGGAATACCATGCGTTTGCCGGTGCGACCGCCGTACTCGATGAACTCGGCCTGAACATCGCCGACGCCCGCATTGTGACCCTGCGCAATGACTGGAGCCTGACGACCTTCGTCGTACTCGAGCAAAATGGCGGCCTGATCCAAGACGCGCGACGACTGGAGCAAATCAAGGGCCGCCTGATTCGCGAACTGTCAGCCGCAGACCACTTGCCGCTGACAGTCACGCGCCGCGCGCCACGCCAGGTACGCATGTTTCCGACCGCGACGCTCGTGGACTTCTCGACCGATGAGACGAACAACCGCACCGTCATGGAAATCGTTGCCGGCGATCGTCCCGGACTGCTGTGTGAAATCGGCCAGGTCCTGCGCGACCATCACATCGCGATCCAGACCGCCAAGATCCTGACGATCGGCGAGCGCGCCGAGGATGCCTTCTATATAACGAACGATGCCGGCAATCGGCTCGACGCGGAAGAATGCGAGCGGCTAAAGCAGGACCTGGTCGATACGCTGAATCAGGGGGTCCCCTGACCCGTTCCCACGGACCTGACGGCGCCGATCCACTATAATCGCCGGTTCGCGGCATAACCGCGGACCCCAGTACTCAGATTCGGACTCAGGCAAGCATGGATGACCTCACCGCCATAATCGAAACCGCGTTCGATGAACGCCAATCGCTCGACCTCAGCCAGCCGGCGCCGGAACTCCGGGATGCCGTACGGACGGCCATCGACCAACTCGACAGCGGCGACCTGCGAGTGGCCGAAAAGACAACCGACGGCTGGGTCGTGAACCAGTGGCTGAAGAAAGCCGTCCTGCTCTATTTCGGCATCGAGCAGAGCCAGCGCATCGACGGCGGCTATACGAACTTCTACGACAAGGTGCCGCTGAAATTCGCCGGCACGAGCCAGGAAGAATTTGAGCGCGCCGGCATCCGCGTCGTACCGAACGCCGTCGCCCGCAAGGGTGTGTACATCGCTCGGGACGTCGTACTCATGCCCTCGTACATCAATATCGGTGCGTACGTCGACAGTGGAACACTCGTCGATACCTGGGCGACGGTCGGCAGCTGCGCTCAGATCGGCAAGAACGTACATCTCTCCGGCGGCGTCGGCATCGGCGGCGTTCTCGAACCGATCCAGGCGAGTCCGACGATCATCGAGGACAACTGTTTCATCGGGGCCCGATCAGAGATCGTCGAAGGCGTCATCGTCGAGGAAGGCGCCGTGATCTCGATGGGCGTCTTCATCGGACAGAGCACACGAATCTATGACCGCGACAACGATGAAATCATCTACGGGCGGGTCCCCGCCGGATCGGTCGTGGTACCCGGCACCCTCCCCTCCACTACCGGTAACTGCAGCCTGTACTGTGCGGTCATCGTCAAACGTGTCGATGCGAAAACACGGGCGAAGACCGCAATCAACGAACTGCTGAGATCCGCGGAATAGGCGGGCCACCCTGAACAACACAAGGACGAATACGACCAAAGGGATATGAAGAAGATATACGGAATCCGCAACTGCGATACCTGTCGCAAAGCCTTGAAGTGGCTCGAGACCAACAACATCGAACACGAGTTCCTCGACATCCGGGCCGACGGTATCGATGAGAAGCTGATTCGACGCTGGCAGAAAGCCGCCGGCTGGGAAGCGCTGTTGAACAAACGCAGTATCACGTGGCGCAAAATCCCGCCGTTCGATCGCGAGGAGCTGAATGCCGACAAGGCATGCGAACTGATCATGAACTTTCCAACCGTCATGAAGCGTCCTGTGCTCGACGACGGCAAGCGGATCATACTCGGCTTCGACGGGTCGGATTACGACGAACTGCGGCGGAAGTGACGCTCGCGAACGACACCGTATGACCGATACGCTGGAATTGACCGAAGCATTGATACGCCGGCCGTCCGTGACGCCGGAGGACGGAGGCTGCCAGCAGCTCATGGCCGAACGGCTGGCAGACGCCGGCTTTCGGATCGAGGACATGCCATTCGGTGAAGTCACAAACCTGTGGGCCCGCCACGGCGACGAGGGGCCGGTGTTGTGTTTCGCCGGCCACACCGATGTCGTGCCTGCGGGTGAACCTGACGACTGGGACAGCGACCCATTCACGCCAGCGATTCGCGACGGCATTCTGTACGGTCGCGGCGCTGCCGACATGAAGGCGAGCCTCGCCGCCATGGTCGTCTCAGCCGAGCAGTTTGTCGCAGCTCACCCGAAGCATTCGGGTTCGATCGCGTTCCTGATCACGAGCGACGAGGAGGGTCTGGCTCGCGACGGCACACAGAAAGTCATCGAAACGCTCGATGTGCGTGACGAGAAAATCGACTGGTGCATCATCGGCGAGCCCTCATCCGACCAGCAACTCGGCGATATTATGCGTATCGGCCGGCGCGGCTCGCTGAGCGGCATGTTGACGGTGCACGGCACGCAGGGTCACGTCGCCTATCCGCAGGGGGTGGACAACCCGATCCAGTCTTTCGCACCGGTGCTCGCAGAGCTCTACGCGCATGTCATGGATGAAGGTAACGAACACTTCCCGCCGACGGGCTTCCAGGTCGTGCAGATCGAGAGCGGCACGGGAGCGCCGAACGTCACCCCCGGCTCGCTCTATGCACGCTTCAACTTCCGCTATTCGACAGTCTGGACCCATGATGAGATCAAGGCCTTCGTCGAGAAGTTCTTCGATGAGCGTGGTCTCAACTACACGCTCGACTGGCACCTGTCGGGAAAGCCGTTCCTGACGCCCGTCGACACGCTCGTAAACGCGACGCGCGCAGCCGTGCTCGAGGTGACCGGCGTCGAACCCGCGCTCTCGACCGGCGGCGGCACATCGGACGGGCGGTTTATCGCACCCAGCGGCGCTCACGTCGTCGAGTTCGGGCCGCGCAACGCGACCATTCACAAGGTCAACGAGCAGATCGAGGTTGCCGATATCGACCGGTTACGCAGGGTTTACCTCACGATCATGGAGAAGTTGCTGCTCGGGTAAATTGGGTCGGTAACGTTACCCGCGGCGCGGCGGCCAGTTGACCCAGATGCCGTAAATGCCGAGCGCGGCCAGCGCGATCAGCGTCCAGGCCGGCATCGTCAACCCGAGAAGCCGCCAGGACACCTCGGCGCACTCACCTGAACCGTTCAGAACGATATCCAGCACCTCGAGTAGCGGAAAGGTATCGAGCATGAAGTCCAACCCCGGACCGCAGGCCGGCACCTGATCTTTCGGCAGGTTCTGCAACCAGACGTGGCGGCCCGCGACGCCGACACCGAGCAGTGCAACAATCGCGAGCAGGCCCGCATACACCCTGCGCCCGGCGGGACCCGCACCATGAATCGTCGCAATCAGGAAAATCACCCCGAGGCCGATGACCGCGACGCGCTGGAAAATACACAACGGGCAGGGCTCCATGCCGAGCCCATGCTGCGCGTACAGGGCAAACCCCATCATGCCGGCGCAGATACAAAGGCCGACAAAATTGCCGACACTGGATTTTAAAAATGTGTCCATGGCTGCCTATTCTAAACGGGAAAAAATACTCGTAGGAGCGGCTTCCAGCCGCGATTCCTTATCGAATCGCGGCTGGAAGCCGCTCCTACGGGGGGCACCAGCGAACCGACACCGATTTATTATGACGTCACCTTGTCGCGAATGTAGTTGGGCAGCGCCTCCTCCGGCGACACGACCCGTCCGGCCCGGAACTCGATCGCAGCCAGTTCCAGCAGCGTTGCGGCACTCGGCAACCGCGCCATGTCGGTATCGATGATCGCCCCGGCATTGCGTTCGAGCATTTCCGGAAAGACCGCCCAGCCGTTACCCGCCGCCAGCGCCACGATACCGTCGGGGAATGTGAAGGTTGCGGGTTCGACGAGTTGGTCAGCGAGTAGCATCTGCAGGCCGGTGTCAGCGTCGTTGGCGTAGATACCGATGTAGGCTTCGCCCATGCGCGCATCCAGGCAGGCCGCAACGACGTCCGCGCCGGACTCGTGCATCGCACCCGCAGCCAGCACCGCAAGACTCGAAATCCGGCAGACCGGCAGACCGGCGCCGTACGCGAGCGACTGCGAGACCGCCGCGCCGACGCGCAGCCCGGTGAACCCGCCGGGACCGCACCCGAACGCGATGCAGTCCAGCTCCGCCAGCGTCTGCCCGAGTTCATCCAGCACTTCACGTATGCATTCGTAGACGCGGCGCGACTGCTCACCGGGTGCCGCATATTCGCGTGTCGCCCTGCGCCCACCCACCGTCGCGGCGATGCTGCAGGCCGGCTGCGACGTCTCGATCGCGAGACAACGGAACCCATCGAGACCCACGTGCTGGTGGGCTGCCACTACGAACCGTCGCTCGCATGTTGCGCGAAGAATTCGCGAATATCCTCGAGATCACGTGTTTGCGGCATGGCCGGCAGACTCGCGAGGAACGCGCGGCCATAACTCTTCTGCAGGACACGCGGATCGCAGATCATGATGACGCCGTAGTCGTCGTAGTCGCGAATCAGTCGGCCCACGCCCTGTTTCAGACTCAGCACGGCCTCGGGCAGCTGGTAATCACGAAACGGGTTGCCGCCGCGCGTGCGGATTGACTCGAGCCGCGCGGCCAGCATCGGGTCGCCCGGCGATGCGAACGGCAAACGATCAATCGCGACGAGGACGAGGTCGTGGCCCCGAATATCCACGCCTTCCCAGAACGTCGCCGTCCCGAGCAGGACCGAGCGATCCTGCCGCGAAAACTGCTCCAGTAGCCGCGAACGCGGCAGCTGGCCCTGCACCAGCAACGGGTAATCGAACGTGGGGTCGTCCGCCAGCAACTCCGCAGCGCGCCGTAGCGCACGATGACTCGTAAACAACAGGAATGCCCGGCCATCGCTGGCCCGCGCGGCGTCGCGCATGGCCGCGACAGCGCGGTCCGTGTAGTCCGGCGCACTCGGTTCGGGCAGCCCGGAAGGCAGGTAGAGCCGGGCGATATCCGCGTAGGCGAACGGACTCGGGATCTGGCGCGTGGCAATATCATCGATGCCGAGCCGCCGCGTGAAATGCCGGAAATCGTCGCGAACGGCCAGCGTTGCCGACGTAAACACCCACGTGCAGGATCGCCCGGCCAGCAGCGAGTGAATCTCTTCCGACGCATCGAGCGGCGTCACGTTCACCGTAAACGAACGTCGCCCGCGACGCACCCACCGCAGACCGATGTCATCGTCGGCGTCCATGATCTCGCCCAACCTGGCCAGCAGGCTGCCGGCGCGCTCGGCACAGCGCGCGAGACCGGCCTGGTCATGATCGATCAACCCGAGCTGAGTCTGCACCTCGACGAGCGCATCGGTGATCCCAACCACGGCGCCCCCGAATTCGTCCGCGACATCGGCCCACGCAACGTTCCCGTCGCCGCTCGGCAGAGCCAGACGCGCATCGTCTACCGTTCGGCGCAATGCGTCGATCGTCAGGCCGAGCTCCGTGCCAAACAGCCCGGCGCCGACCGACTCGCTGCGCACATCGCTGATGAGATCGTAGATCTGGCCGCTGCCGACGCTGACGTTGAAAAAGGCCTGGGCCACCTTTGGAAAGTGATGCGCCTCATCGACGATGACGGCATCGGCGCCCGGCAGCAATTCGCCGAAACCCTCTTCCTTCATCGTCAGATCCGCCATCAGCAGGTGGTGATTGACGACGACGATATCCGCCTCACGCGCGGCCTGACGCGCCGCAAAGACATGACAGTCGTCGAACCACGCGCAGCGCGAGCCGAGGCAGTTATCGACAGTCGATGTCACACGCGGCCATACCGGCGAATCCTCCGGGACATCCGTAACTTCGGCGATATCACCGGTGTCCGTCCGGCCAGCCCAGGCCTGCAGCGCCGGCAAGGCGCGCAGCGCCTCGGCCGGCGTGTACTCGTCGGCGCCATCACGCAGGGAATCCAGGCGGTAGCGGCACAGGTAATTCGCACGGCCTTTGAGCAAACGCACCACCGCCGGCCGGCCAAGGGCCTTGCCGATAGTCGGCAGGTCCCGGTGGAACAGCTGGTCCTGCAGCGTACGCGTCCCGGTCGAGATAATAATCTGGCGGCCGGACAGCAACGCGGGCACGAGGTAGGCCAGCGTCTTGCCGGTGCCGGTACCGGCTTCCACCACCAGATCTCGACCCGTGGCGATGGCTTCGGCGACCACCTGGGCCATTGCGACCTGTTCCGGCCGGGGCGCGAATCCGGTCAGACACTCCGCCAGCGGACCGTCGGCGCCGAACAGCAGCGCGAGCTTGTCATCAGTGTGAGTCAGCAAGTTGAACTAGAATGGCAAGACAATTTAATTAAGAATATCAGCCGCTTGAACAATAAACCGAGAATGAAACTCGGCGCCCCATTCATCCGCGGCGTGCTCGACAACGCCAGTGGCGGGCACCGCGCGCGCGTCTGCATGCCGGGCTCGAAGCTGACCCCGGATTGTCGATCTGTATAATACGCCTTCCCCGCGCCGGGGCCCTGAATGAATTCAATCCAAATTGCCCTTAATTCAAAAAGAAGACGGGTAGCAGACCGAGGAACGGCATGACCACGAGTAACGAAGCATTGCAGCGATGGGTAACGGAAATCGCTGATTTGACCAAGCCCGCGAATATCCACTGGTGCGATGGCTCGGAAGCCGAATACCAGTCCCTGATCGATCAGATGCTCGAGACCGGAGACCTGCTCCGCTTGGATGGCGGCTACGAAAACTGCTACCTGCACCGTTCCGACCCGTCCGACGTGGCGCGCGTCGAGCACCTGACGTTCGTCTGTACGTCAGATGAGACGGACGCCGGCCCGAACAATAACTGGATGGCGCCGGCCGAAGCGCGCACGAAGATGGACGACCTGTTTGCCGGGTGCATGGCAGGCCGCACGTTGTACGTCATCCCCTATTGCATGGGACCGATCGACTCGCCGTACGCCCGCTGCGGCGTCGAGATCACTGACAGCGCCTACGTAGCCATCAATATGAAGCTCATGACGCGCATGGGCAAGCCAGCCCTGCAACGCATCGAGCGCGACGGCACGTTCGTGCGCGGATTGCACTCGATCGGCGACCTGAACCCCGACCGTCGCTTCATCATGCATTTCCCGGAGGAACTGCTGATCCAGAGCTTCGGCTCCGGCTACGGCGGCAACGCGCTGCTCGGCAAGAAGTGCCACGCGCTGCGCATCGCGAGCTACCAGGCCCGGCAGGAAGGCTGGCTCGCCGAACACATGCTGATCGTCGAGATCGAGAGCCCGCAAGGTGAGAAGCACTACCTGGCCGCCGCGTTCCCGTCGGCCTGCGGCAAGACGAACCTCGCGATGTTGATCCCGCCCGAAACGCAGGCCGGCTGGAAGGTCCGCACGCTCGGCGACGATATTGCGTGGCTGCATCTGGACGAGACCGGCCAGTTGCGGGCGATCAACCCGGAAGCCGGCTACTTCGGCGTCGTGCCGGGCACGAACGAGCAGACGAACTGCAACGCCTACGACATGATCAAAAGCGATGCGATATTCACGAACGTCGCCGTGACCGCCGACAACGAGCCGTGGTGGGAAGACAAAAACGTCGGCACGCCGGCGATCGACTGGAAGGGCCAGCCGTACGCCAGCGAAAATGGCCCGGCGGCGCATCCAAACTCGCGGTTCACGGTGTCGGCCAAGCAGAACCCGACTTACTCGCCGCTGGCCGATGATCCGGCCGGCGTGCCGATCAGCGCGATCATCTTCGGTGGCCGTCGTCGCGAGCTCGCGCCGCTGGTCTACCAGGCCAGGAACTGGAACCACGGGGTCCTGGTAGGCGCCGGCGTGGCGTCCGAGACCACCGCGGCCGCTACGGGCGAGGTGGGCGTCGTCCGTCGCGATCCGATGGCCATGAAGCCCTTCTGCGGTTACAACTTCGCTGACTACTGGGCCCACTGGCTCAGTTTCGCGGAACGTTCCGAGAATCTGCCCGAGATCTTCCACGTCAACTGGTTCCGGCGCGATGCCGATGGCCGGTTCCTGTGGCCCGGCTTTGGCGAGAACCTGCGCGTGCTGCGCTGGATCATCGAGCGCTGCGAAAATCGTGCGGACGCGACGGAGACCGCGATCGGCTACCTGCCCCTCGCCGCCGATATCGACACAAACGGCCTCGACATGCGCGACGGCGACATGGACTGGCTACTCAGCATCGATACCGCCAGCTGGCGCGAAGAAGCCGCGGCGATTGGCGAATATCTGCAAAGCTACGGCGACCGCTTGCCGGCATCGCTGGCGGACGAGCACAAGAAGCTGCAGGACGCACTGGGGTAGCCGGATCGCGGCCGGAGAAGCCGCTCCTACGAGTCTACGACGTAGTCGATCGCGAGGTCGCTGCCCTTGCTGGCCACCCGCCCGAGGCTAATAATGCCCGACCCCGACAGCTCGGCCGTGTCGCGACGCACGTAGAACTCCTCGCCGTCGTCTCGCTGGATGAACGTGCCATTCGTGCTCTCATCCGTCAACGTAATATGTCGCTTGCTGATCTCGACACGAGCGTGGATGCGCGAAATCAGCTTGCCCTTGATGACGAGGTCGTTCTCGTCGGCCCGGCCGAGCGTCGCCTTGCTTTGCCCGTCTTCCTCAAGTACGACTTCCGTGCCGCCGAACTGAAGGCGCAAGATCAGACTGGGCCGCTGCTCGCTGGATTCCAGTTTTATTGAAGGCAACATGCGGGTCGCTTCTTCGGGCTGCCAGAGCACTTCGAACACCCCGACCTCGTTGGACTGGCCGCGCATCCTCGCGATATCGATCTGGCGCACGAGTGCGCGCCATTCCCCGCTGAGTTGCTCCACCGTGACCGCTGTCGTGATGATCTGCCCTGCTTTGGCCTGGGACGTCATGCGATTGGCCGTGTGTACAGCCAGGCCTGCAATATCACGGTCCTCGACGACGATCGGACCATAGTGGCACCCGATCCGGATCGACACCGGGATTCCGCCGCCGGTGAGCTGATCGTTGTTGGTAATGCGCTTCTGCATCTGGCTGCCGGCATTCATCGCATCGTCGGCCGATGGAAAGGTCGACATGACCTCGTCGCCCATCGTCTTGATCACGCTGCCACCATATTGCTCGGTAGCCTCCTTCATGATGTTGACGCACTTCTGCACCGTCTCACGAGCGCCCTCGTCGCCCATTGCCTCATACAGCTGCGTGCTACCGACGACATCGGCGAACAGGATCGTGACCTGAGTCTCGCCCGTTACACTTTCTAGGTTACTGGCCATACTCTCAGCGCTAAAGTGGGAACCCGGATTATATTACATAATCCGGCACATCATCTCCGCGACAAATACCACCGCACAGGACAGGTCCGTCACAGATCCCTATTTCTCCGCAACCAGGTACGCGATCCAACCCGCGTCGGCCTCGCCCTTGCCATCCGGCGTAAATACACCATCGCCCTCGCCGTCCTCATCGGTCCCTTCCCAGTACACGGTCGGATTCCGGAACCCGACCTCAGTCAGCATCTCGAGGAGTTCCGGCAATGTCCAGAGACGCCAGGTGTACTCGAAGGCCCTTTTCATCTTCGAGCCGTCCGGGAACTTGAAATGTATGTAACAGGTCATTTCCCCGGTCACAGGAGCGTAACTTGCCTGCTCCCAGATGTATGTGAAATTGTCGTATTTCGTCTTTTCCTTCATCTCCTCGAAGGCTTCATAGCCACCAAACGCATCGAGGAAAAAAATTCCGTCGGTAACCAAGGCCTCGTGCACGGAGCGGAAGTACTGCAACATGACCTCGCGGCGCTGGAAAATGAAGTAGCTGAAATTGAACGCGCCAACGGCGTCAACCGCCTTCGCCTGGACGTCCAGGACATCCGACTCGATCAGCTGTATGCGACTTTGCTGCTCTTCCGACAGGCGCTCGATGCGGTTTTTCCGGCCCCATGCCAGAACCTCGGAATCGTAATCGACGCCGATGGCCGTGTGCCCCGGACTCTGTCGAACCCACTCGCAGCACGCGCTCGCGGTGCCGCAGAAATCCTCGCGCAAACTCGCAGGTACCCGCCCACGGATCTTCTGAAAAGTATGGGTGATGAACTCACATTCCTCTTCGACGCATTGCACGGACTCTTCATAGAGCTCATGCCGGTCCGCGAGATCCGCCATCTTCGGCGCCGTATGTGTCCCACCCGTGACTTCCTGTTTTCGTACCGCCATATCCCGTCAGTTTCCCTATCGTTTCAGCAGGCCAGTCTCGGCCCGTGCCCGGTTAAAAATCAGCGTTGGGCGGCAGACCGATCGAATCACCACCACAAGCTGCAGTGTGGCTCATTACGGTTCACGCATTCAAGCCGCGACATCGAAAATAGACAGCGAATCGATCAAGACCTGCGGGTCCGCCCCGGTTTTCGACGCCTGCTCACTGATGAATCGGCGCCAGCGGCGGGCACTCGGCAACCCGGTATACAAACCCAGCAAGTGCCGCGTGATGTGATGCAGCCGAGTGCCGGCGCCAAGCTCACGCTCCGCGTAGTCGGCCATCTGTCGAATCAGAGTCTCTCGCGACGGCGGCTCCCCGCGATGATTACCGAGGTGCTGATTACCGGAGCGCGACAATACGTCCGCCTGCAATTCAGTCAGGAAATAGGGGTCGGCATAGGCTTTCCTGCCAATCATGACGCCATCGACGTGCTCGAGATGTGCGTGAACCGCTGCGAGCGACTCGATTCCTCCATTCAGTACGACGATCAATTCGGGACGATCACGCTTCAGGCGATAGACAGTGTCGTACTTCAGCGGCGGAATGGAGCGATTCTCCTTGGGACTGAGCCCGGCGAGGATAGCCTGGCGCGCGTGCACGACGAAATACCGGCAGCCGGCAGCCGCGACCTGATCGACGAAGTCCAGCAGAAACTCATAGTCGTCCCGGTGGTCGATACCGATCCGCGTCTTGACCGTAACGGGCACCCCGGATACCGCGCGCATGGCGTAAACACAGTCTGCAACCCGATCGGGTTCGGCCATCAGGCAGGCGCCGAACCGCCCCGACTGCACCCGGTCGCTCGGGCATCCGATATTGATGTTAAATTCATCGTAACCGTACTCGCTCGCAATTTTTGTCGCGGCAGCCAGCTCGGTGGGATCGCTGCCGCCGAGCTGCAGTGCCAGCGGATGCTCGGTCGAGTCGTAGCGCAACAGCCGGCTGCGGTCGCCCTGCAAAATCGCCTGGGCCGTCACCATTTCGGTATAGAGCCGGGTATCCGGCGTCATCAGCCGAAAAAAATACCGGCAATGGCGGTCCGTCCAGTCCATCATCGGTGCAACCGACGCCCGCGCCGGCGACGGGGAGTCGCGCATCGCGACCGGAGTGAGTGGCGGATGCTTCATGCAGCGCCAGCCGCGGTTTCATCGATCAGGTAACGCACGACATCGCGCAACGCAGACTCCTTGTCGGCCCCCCCGTCGATCGCCGCATTGTAGATCTCGACCTGCCGACGAGCGCTCGTGCCGCGCTCGACGATCGTCCCGAGATGGGCAATCTCCGCCTGGCAACCGAGCGCCTCGGCGTCCCTCTCGACGATGGCCTGCACTTCGCTGATCAGCTGCGAAAACGGTATGAGCTCACCCTTGGCGAGATCGAGCAGGCTCTCCGTCGTCCCGTAGCGCATCGCCCGCCAGCGATTCTCATACAGGAGCATCGGGTTATAGATGCGCCAACGCTGATTCTTGACCCGCAGTCGATACAGCATGCGCATCAGGCATCGGGTCAACGCCGCCAGCGCGATCGCATCGTCGAGGGTCGTGCAGACGTCAAAAATGCGCGTCTCGAGCGTCGGGTAACGGGCGCTCGGCCGCAGGTCCCACCAGATCTTTGTCGCGTCCTCCAGCAGGCCCGCGTCGACCAGGATATCGACGTGACGCTGGAACTCCCGGAAACTGTCGAAGCGTTGCGGTATGCCGGTGCGCGGCAGAGCATCGAAGATCGTCAGGCGGTAGGAATGCAGGCCGGTGTCGAGCCCCTCCCAAAACGGCGAAGACGTGCTCAGCGCCAGCAGGTGCGGAACGAAATAACTCATCTGGTTCATCAGATCGATGCGCAGCTCGTCGTCCTCGATGCCGACGTGCACGTGCATGCCGCAGATCAGAAGCCGGCGCGCCGCAGCCTGCATTTCCTGGGTCAGATCACGGTACCGCTCGAGACGGGTGTGGTGCTGCTCGGTCCAATGCCCGAACGGGTGTGTCGATGCGGCGATCGGACTCAGGCCCTCGCGACCGGCCGCCTCACAAACGACGCCGCGCAGGCGCTTAAGGTCGGCGCGCGCCTCGTCGATGGTCTTGCACACCCGCGTACCAATTTCGATCTGCGAACGCAGCAGCTCGGGAGAAACGCGTTTGGTCTGGCGCAGGCACTCCGCCATGATGGTCGGCGGCGGATCGCTGACGAGTTCCATCGTCGAGTTGTCGACGAGCAGATATTCTTCCTCGATTCCGACTGTCAGACTCGGCTCTGATGGGCGCATCGCCGTTACCCCCGGTAGTGGGATCCGCAGACTTTATGGGCCGAAAATAAGCGATCCGATGTCATGCCGTCCAGTGCGTATAGAGTCCGGGGTCGGCCAGGATCGGCCGCAACGCTTCGACCAGCAGCGTCGCCCAGCGTTCGACGCCGGCGTCGTGGTCGATCAGATCCTGGCGAATCTCGATCGAGACGTGCGGAAAGCCCAGGGCCTCAGCGTGATAGTCGACGGTAAAGTCATGTGGATGCTTTCCGGAATATGGCTGGTTGTCGCCGACACGGACATCCGGATGATGCCGGAGTTCATCCATCAAGGCTGCGGGGATGCGCGGATCGGTATCCCACAGGATGCCGATATGCCACGGACGCTCGACGGCGTTCCAGGCCGGCGTGAAGCTGTGAATCGCAATCAGCGCCGGAGCCTTCGCCTCGGCCTCGAGCGTCGTCAGCGCTCCCCGGACTGCATGATGATAGGGCCAGTAGATTGCATCCGCGCGCGCCTGCCGGTTCTCGTGAGTCAGATCCTGATTCCCCGGCACGAGGATGTCAGCGACACACAGCGCGAACGCCGTCGGATCGTCCAGACGCCGGTTGCAATCAACCACGAGCCGGGAGTATGCGCACAACACCGCCGGCAGCTGCAATGCCTCGCTCATATGGCGCGTGACCGCCCCCGCACCGATATCGACCGCGAAATGTGTCTCGAGGTCGAGTGCTGAAACGCCAAGTTGATCGAGCCGTGCCGGGATCCGGTTTACCGCGTGGTCGCAAACGAGCAACGCGGGGTACGCCGGCTCGACGTCCAGCAAGACGAACGGCGCCGGCTCGTCCGCACCGAGTATTGTGGTTTCCTGATCCAGAAAGGCATACTCCGTGGCGCCCACCGATATCCGTGGCGCGATCTTCAAACATACTCGCCCCGCGCGTATGGCGCGTCAAGGCAGGCAACCCGCCGATTCGCATGCGACATAAGCCGGATCCCTGCTCGCAAGGCCACGCCGGATAGTCTAGAGTCCGGACCGATCCGAGAACATACGAGAACGAGACCGCTACCATGCCCCATAACGCAATCCTGGTCACGGGCGGCGCCGGCTATATCGGCAGCCATGTCGTCAGGCAACTCGGCGAGGCGGGTGAACGCGTCGTCATACTCGACAACCTGTCGACGGGTTTCAGATCGGCGGTCCTGCACGGCGAACTGATCGTCGGCGACACCGGCGATACGGAACTGGTCAGCCGGATTATTCGCGAGCACGCCGTCGACACCGTCTTGCATTTCGCTGCCCACACGATCGTACCCGAGTCGGTCGAAAACCCGCTGAAGTACTATCGCAACAACACATGCGCCAGCCGCAACCTGATCCAGTGCGCACTGGAAGGTGGCATTCGCCATATCGTGTTTTCTTCGACCGCGGCCGTCTACGGCATCCCGGAGACCGGCCGCTGTAGCGAGGATTCGCCCACGGCGCCGATCAATGCCTACGGCACATCAAAACTGATGACCGAATGGATGTTGCGCGATACCTGCGCCGTCAACGACCTGAATTACGTGGCGCTGCGTTACTTCAACGTCGCCGGCTGCGACCCGGACGGGCGCATTGGTCAGTCGACCGCGAAGGCGACGCTGCTGACCAAGGTCGCCTGCGAGGCCGCGCTCGGCAAGCGCGAAAAACTGTATATCTTCGGTACCGACTACGACACGCCCGACGGCACCGGCGTCCGCGATTACATCCATGTGGAGGACCTGGCCCGCGCTCACCTCGATGCCCTGACCTACCTGCGCGGCGGTGGCGGCTCGACGACGCTGAACTGCGGGTACGGCCATGGCTTCAGCGTGCGCGAAGTGCTCGCCGCCGTCGAGAAAGCACACGGCAGCCCGTTACCGATCGCAGAAGCGCCGCGCCGCGCCGGCGATCCGCCCATGCTGATCGCCGGTTGCGACCGCATCAAGGATGTACTCGGCTGGAAACCGCGGTACGACGATCTCGATCAGATTGTCACGTCCTCGCTGAACTGGGAGAAACGGCTGGCCAGACAGCCGGCTGACTAGCCCGGACGGACGGGGGCAGCAGGGCCAACCCCGTTGGCGCACCTACTTCCCGGACGGGATTTCGTACTTGCCGATCAGGTCGTACAGCGTCGGTCGCGTGATGCCGAGGAGCTTCGCGGCCTGAGAAACATTCCCCGACGAATAAACCAGTGCGCGCTTGATGGCCAGCGACTCAGCCGTACGGCGGATCTCGCGCAGGTTCAGATTAGGACCCTGCTCCGCCCCGTCGGACAGCCCGAGGTCCACGGACGTGATCTGCTTGCCCTCGGCCATGATGACCGCGCCCTTGATCCGGTTCTCCATCTCGCGCACGTTCCCGGGCCACGGGTGCTTCTGAATCGCCGTCTGCGCCTCCTGGCTGAAGCCTTTCAGTGACCGCCCCTGCTTCTGTGCCGCGTCCTCGAGCAACGTGCGCGCCAGGATCAACCGACACCCTTCGCGCTCGCGTAACGGCGGGATCTTGATGGTGATCTCGCTGATCCGATAGTACAGGTCCTCGCGAAAACGTTGCTCCTTGATCGCAACTTCCAGATCCTGGTTCGTTGCGCAAACGACGCGCACATCGACCGGAATCTCCCCGCGGCCGCCGACGCGCTCTATGACGCGCTCCTGAAGAAACCGAAGCAATTTCGCCTGCAGGGAGAGCGGCATATCGCCGATCTCATCGAGAAACAACGTGCCGCCATCCGCGAACTCGATCTTGCCGATCGTCTGCTTGACCGCCCCGGTGAATGCACCGCGCTCGTAACCAAACAGCTCGCTCTCGAGAAGCGTTTCAGGGATCGCCGCACAGTTGATCGGGATGAATGCCTGGTCGACCCGCGGACTCAACGAATGCAGCGCCCGGGCCAGCAACTCCTTGCCGGTGCCACTCTCACCCAGCAACAGCGTTGTCACGGTCGTCGGCGCGACCTTCTCGATCATGCGACAGACCTGCAGCATCTTGTCGCTCGCCGCGATGATGCCGTCGAGTGGCGATGTGCTGCTCGTGCGCAGCAGGCGCTGATTCTCCTGCTCGAGCTCGAAGATCTGGTACGCGCGGTTAACGATCAATTGCAGCGTCTCGGTCTCGACCGGTTTCTCGTAGAAATCGTAGGCGCCCAGCCCGATGGCCTTGACCGCATTCTCCTGGTCACCGTGCCCCGTGACGACGATCACCTTGGTCGACGGCGCCAGCCTCATCGTCTCCTCGAGCGTCAAGAGTCCTTCGCTGACGCCTTCCGGATCCGGCGGTAGCCCGAGGTCCTGCAATACAACCGGCGGCTCGTACCGACGCAGCTGCGCAAGCGCGGACTCGCGGTCCTCGGCAACCAGTACCTCGTAATCCTCGAAACACCAGCGCAGCTGACTCTGCAGACCCGGGTCGTCTTCGACGACGAGTAGCGCTTTTTTCTGATCTGTCACTCACTTCCCCTGCCGACACGCATCACGGCCAGAAACCGGCATTTCACGCGGTGACCCCACGCGCAGGCCCCACTCACAGACAAATAATACCCCCAAAACTCAGCGGCCACGCACCGACCGTCGGTTTGACGTGTTCAGCGCGCAACCGGCAGCCGGATCAGCACCTGCGTGCCGTGATCCGGCTCCGACTCGACATCGAGCGAACCGCCGGATTCCGTGACGAAGGTGCGCGCCTGGTAGGCGCCGATACCCATGCCCTGACTGCCTTTCGTGCTGTCGAACGGCCGAAACAAACGATCGCGAATGAAGTCGGCCTGCATGCCGCAACCATCGTCCTGGATACTGATCTCAGCATGTCCCTGGCGTTCCTGCAGGCGGATAACGACCGAGCCGTCCGGCGACGTCGCTTCCTGTGCGTTGCGAATCAGATGCGCGATAACCGCCGTGAAACGTTCCCGGTCGATGTTCGCGCACAGCGTCTCACCCTTGTTTTCGAATCCTGGCTCCGGCTTGCGCGCTGCAGTCTTCTCGATGGCATCCTTCAATGCGTCGCTGAGGCCGACGCGCTCGGGCGGACCCGGCGAGTCACCGCTCTGTAGCTGGTGCAACAAATTATTCATGCGCGCGACAGAATTTTCGATCGTCGCCATCGCATCCTCGAAGAACGCCGGGTTGCCCTTATGCTTCGCGGCGTTCTTGACCATCAGCGACTGCTGCGCGATCAGGTTCTTGAGGTCGTGCATGACGAACGCGGTCAATCGGTTGAAGGCCTCGAACTGCTGAGCTTCTGCGAGCTTCTGGTCGGCCTGGTACTGGGCAAGGTGCGCGGCGACCTGGCGTCCGGAGGTGCGCAACAGGTCGATTTCCTCGAAGGTCAGCCGGAATGCCGAACTCGCCTGGAACAATACGATGAATCCCAGCAACTCCTCGTTGCTGATGAGCGGCACAACCAACAACCCGGCGGGCAGTTGTTCCATCCATGCGGGCCGGCGCAGCCCCTCGTACAACTCCGGGTCGCGATCGAGTTCGGCGGTATCGAGAATCCACTGGCGCTCGCACATGAACACCAGCGCGGGGTCCGAACGCAGGACCTGTGCATCCAACCAGACCCGCGTGTTCCAGTTCGCGGCACAACGATAGGGATCATCATCCGCGGAGCGCAGCCACAACAAGCCTGCGGGCGCCCCGACGATTTGCGCAACCGCCTTGATGGCACGTTGTGGCAGCGGCATCTGTTGTTCCGGGGAGGCCAGCGTATCGATCAGGCGCAGCCACTCCTCACGGTAGTCGAACCGGAACGGCAGAAAATGTTTGCTGACGAAGACCCGAAGCCGCGCACTCAGGTTTTCGGAGAACAGCAGCAGCGCAATCGGTGCCCCGGTCGTCGCAATCAGTATCCCGGCCAGCGGCTGGGCGCCGGACACACTCATCGAACGGTACAGCGGCATCAGCGCGATCAGGATCAGCAATACGCCAAGCATCGCGAGCAGGCGCGGCATATACCCGCGTGCCTGCGGCGAAACGAAGATGTCCAGCGACCACTGCGGCCGGCGGCGAGCCGCAAACACCATGATGAGCGCCGCCATCACGGCGGCGACCGCCCGAATGAGCAGGATTGACACCGGCGCCTGCGACGCGAGCGCTGCGACACCGAACGTCAGGACCTGTGCGCCACTCATGACACCGGCCGCGGCGGCCAGTGCGCGCAACGTCAAACGATCTTCGACCGGCGCATCCCGATTCAGCTGGGCCGACAAGGCGAAACACATCAGCGCTATGCTGAGACCGATGATGGGGTAATAGCTGTCTGACCGGCTGCTGCCAACACCGTAGAACACGACCCAGGCCACGAGAGAACCGGACACGACAACCATGGCCCAGAACAGGTAGAGGCTGCGCCGCACCATCTCGGGCATCGACTGCTTGTAAGGCCCCCGCAACAGCCGATACAGAATCGCGAACCACGCCAGCATGAAACCCGCCTCGACCGCGAACGTCAGCGAATCGAGCCGATAGGCCTCGCCGTCGCCGAAGCGCTTGGCGATGTATGCGCTCCACCCGATGCCGACGACCGACAGCGCGACGATGTGCTTGTTCAGCACGCCGCCGCTGCCACGGACCAGCGCATGGATTCCGAGCAACGCGAACGCCGCGCCGGCTGCGAAATAGCAGGTCATCGGATTTGCCAGCAATTCAGTCAAGTCGTATCGCCGCCCCCGCGTGTTCGCCCCGCCCGAAGATCCTGCCACCAAGCCTTACCGGGATCACCCGACAGCAATGATAATCTATTTATATACCGGCCATTAGAAAGGACTTCTCAGGCTCCAAGTCACATCTCTACCGGTTGGGTCGGATTTTCTGCCTCGTGCAAACGGACGGGGCGCGACGGATCTGGTATGACGCGGAATCGATCGTGCCACTGTCAACCTCGATCCTGACGTGCCCGCATTAACTGGTCCAGTTTGAAAGTTAGTTTACGCAGCTTTTGGTTGATTGTGTATTTCCTCGATTGGCGCCAGTGTTTCCGGTGCAGGTGGTCGATAACCCAGCGCACTGTGCGGTCGTATCGTGTTGTAGTGAACCCGCCATTGTTCGATCAGCACTTTGGCATTGTTCAGCATACTGAAGACTCCACACTTGAGCAACTCGTCGCCCAGCTTGCCGTTGAATAATTCGAGTTAACCGTTTTACCACGGACTGTCAAGCTCAATGAAGAGCGTCTTAACGCCAACACGTTTCAGCCAGTTTCTTACGACCAACGTAGTGAACCGCA